>Ga0233395_1000025_pt1 | contig 80613 bp, 68 predicted proteins | sample 27DmetaG_FD_186029 | JGI IMG/M metagenome (GOLD analysis project Ga0233395, IMG submission 186029) | Seawater microbial communities from Monterey Bay, California, United States - 27D | ecosystem: Environmental > Aquatic > Marine > Coastal | place: USA: California | collected 2016-10-12 | reverse complement strand
CACGATCGAGAAGTTTCTGATGTGAGTTAGAGCTGTCATAAATGGGATATGGAATAGTGTAGGGGTTTGGTCAATGGGGGATCAACATCCGCAGAGTGAAGATCCCCCCCTTCTCAAGGCGCAAAGAGCATGATCTACCAACCCAATGGAGCCCAATGGCCCTATGCCGCTTAGCGCAAAACACCCGTTTGAATATGTCGCCGGCAGAAAAATATATAATACACCAGCGAAAACAGGATCAACCCATTAAAAATATGGACTTTTATAGATTGCATATGCGCCATATTTGCAGCGTCAGACAAATACGACCAGAGCGCCGCAATGAGAAAACCCACCAGCGCCAGAACAAAGAGGCGCAACGCCTGCCTGCGCCGCAGCAGCAATAAAAAAGATACCAGCAGCGAAGACCAAACGCTTACAGCCCAAACGCCCGTGAACCAAACCGGTCGCCGGTCAAACCAATACTGCAGATCTTCCGGCATAGATTGCAAATAGGTGGGAATTTTGTAGGAGATCATCACATAGTCCATGACCCCCATGGCAAACCACAAAACAGCGATGCAGGAGAAAACCCAATATTGGATTGGGGTTTTTAAAAATGGGTTCATACTAAAATCCAGTGAAATTAATATAGAAAAGCTACACGATATGAACTTAAAATCAATCGCCGATATCAAACGCTCGATGAATGCGGCACTTTTTTCGACAAATCCGCCAGATTGCCCCAATAATGCCGCTTCCAAAACGCAAAAACCCCGCGCAGGCGGGGCTTTTCGTAGTTACATCGGAACTTAGCCCTTAGGCGGTCGCCTGTGCCTTCGCGATGTCTTTTTTGATCTTCAATGCTGTATCAGACAATTCTGCGTCATTTGCCTTGGCAAGGAAAGCATCCAAGCCACCGCGATGATCCACAGTGCGCAGAGCAGCTGAAGAGATGCGCAGCTTGAACCCACGTCCCAAAGCGTCGGAATGCAAAGTCAGTTCGTTCAAGTTTGGCAAAAACCGACGACGTGTGCGGTTTTTGGCGTGGCTTACATTGTTTCCACTCATTGGGCCTTTGCCCGTCAGTTCGCAGCGGCGTGCCATCTTATGCGTCCTTATTCAGATATTGAAAACCCGCGCCAAATGGCTTCGGGTGAAAACTCGTTGCCGGGGTTTAGGAGCATCCCAATGCAAGGTCAAGCCTTCTTGCCATCTTCCGCTGTGCTTTAACACCGGTTTTTAGGCTTTTCATGATTAATGTTGGAAATATCGCCTCAAACAGTCTTGAAGTCGGGCAAGACATCCGAATCGATCGCCCCGCTATGCCTTGGCCCGCAAGAAAGTTTCCACCACTTGCTCCGCCGCTACTGAGGGGGCAATATCCCCCGCTTGAAGCGCTTTTTGCAATTTTCGCGAGACCGCCGCAGCCTCTGGATCATGTTCAAGACGCGTGAACAGCGCATGCCGCAATTCCGCATTGAACCAATAGGCATTTTGTGACGCTCTTGTGCGCGCCCAAACGCCCTGCGCACGGCGCCAAGCCACCAAAGCCTGCATCTCCTCCCAACTTTGCTGCAGCCCCGCGCCTTCCACAGCAGATACAGTCAGCGCCTTGGGAAAGTCTCCTGGATCTTGTGGCCGCTTGCGCAGCAACCGCAGAGCCCCAGCATAATCGGCGCAGGTGCGTATGGCGGCTGATTTAAGGTCACCGTCCGCCTTATTGATCAAAATCAAGTCGGCCATTTCCATAATTCCGCGCTTCACGCCCTGTAGCTCGTCGCCACCAGCCGGCGCGAGCAGCAGCACAAATAGATCCGCCATTTCCGCAACCATCGTCTCTGATTGCCCCACGCCTACGGTCTCAATCAGCACCACATCAAACCCTGCAGCCTCACAGAGGGCCGTGGCCTCTCGGGTGCGCCGAGCCACACCGCCCAAATGGGTCTGGCTGGGTGAGGGGCGGATATAGGCACCCGGATGGCGCGAGAGCTGATCCATACGGGTTTTATCACCCAAAATAGACCCGCCCGACCGCGCAGACGAAGGATCTACCGCCAAGACGGCAACCTTGAGACCGTCCCCCACCAGCTGCAACCCAAAGCTCTCAATAAAGGTGGATTTGCCAACACCCGGCGTTCCGGACAATCCGATGCGAATGGCTTGTCGATCTTTTCGCAGTGCGGCAAGCAAAGCCGTGGCTTGCTGCCGATGTAAAGGATGGGCGCTTTCAACCAAAGTAATCGCCCGCGCCAAAGCCCGTCGATTGCCCTGCTCTATCAAACGGGCGGTGGCCTCTGGTGCGAATTCTGCTGTACTCATCAGTCCTCCAGGGCGGCGTCCGGCACTCTGACCGCCGACATATCTGTTTGAGTTGACCATCTAGCGAGCAGCTGCGCAATTGCAAAGGGCCGGCACGACACAATTTATTCCCCAACAGTCTCGCATCTCAAAACGCGTCAGAGGCAAACCAGCCGTGGACGCGCGAGTTTTTCTCGCCGATAAGGGCAGGGTGACATTTGATTTACCGATAGATGCGGTTCTGCCGCAAGTGCTGACCTGTTTAACACAGTCTGGCCGTGTGGTGCTGCAAGCCCCGCCAGGGGCTGGGAAAACCACACGCACACCCTTGGCAATCTTGCAATCAGGACAGTGCGCTGGCAAAATTCTGATGCTCGAACCCCGGCGCTTGGCCGCAAGAGCCGCCGCAGAACGCATGGCAGACACGCTGGGAGAACCCGTGGGGGAAACTGTGGGGTATCGCATTCGCGGCCAATCCAAAATCGGCGCCAATACCCGCATTGAAGTGCTCACCGAAGGCATCCTCACCCGCATGATACAAGCAGACCCAGAGCTGCCCGGCGTCAGCGCCATTCTCTTTGATGAATTTCATGAACGCTCCTTGGCCGCCGATCTTGGGTTGGCCCTGACCTGGGAGCTGCGCGAAACTCTGCGAGAGGATCTCTGGCTCGTGGTCATGTCGGCCACATTAGACGCCGCGCCTGTCGCGGCCCTGCTCAACGATGCGCCAATCGTCACCAGCGCCGGACGCAGTTTTCCGGTGGAACTCACCTATCTGCCACGCCCAGCGCCCAAAGATCTGCCCTTTGAAGCGCAAGCGCGCAACCTGATCATGCAGGCTCTCGCCGATACGGAGGGCGGGCTCTTGGTTTTCCTGCCGGGCGAGGCTGAAATTCGCCGCACCAAGGCCGCGCTGCAAAACCACCTGCCGAAAAATTGCGTTCTGCGTCTGCTATTAGGAAACCTGCCCTTTGCCGAGCAACAGCTGGCCATCCAGCCTGAAGCGCAGAAAAATATGCGCAAGATCGTTTTGGCAACGGCCATTGCCGAGACCTCTCTGACCATCCAAGACATTCGGGTTGTTGTGGATTGCGGCCGCGCGCGCCGGGCGCGATATGACCCGTCAAAGGGCCTGCAAAAGCTGGTGACCGAACGGGTAAGTAAGGCTGAAGCCACCCAGCGCGCAGGCCGTGCAGGGCGCATTGCACCCGGGCGCTGCTACCGCATGTGGGCGCGTGCTGAAGAAGGGGCCATGCCCGGCTTCGCACCGCCTGAAATCGAAATTTCCGACCTGGCCCCGCTGGCGCTTGAGCTGGCGCAATGGGGCTCACGACCCGAGGATTTAGCCTTTCTGACAGCTCCCCCGCCCGGCGCTTGGGCCCAGGCGACGTCCTTGCTTGGTCAACTTGGCGCGCTGTCAGACGGGCGCCTCACGCCCCATGGGGCGGCGCTTGCCAAATTGCCGCTGCATCCGCGTTTGGCGCAAATGCTGCTGCAGGCTGGTCCCAGCGCCGCGCCATTGGCTGCACTTTTGTCGGATCGAGACATCCTCGCCACACAAAATTGCGATCTGACACCCGCCCTCACAGCCCTAACGCGGCCCGGCGCGCGCAAGGGACAGGCCGGCACCATTCGCGATCACGCCGCGCTGGACCGGATAAGGCAGGAGGCCAAACGCCTCAGCAAGCTGGCTCCCAAAGGCACGGGCGAGGTCGCGTTAAGCCCAGCGCAATGCCTGGCACTTGCCTATCCTGAACGTGTTGCGCAGCGTCGCCCCGGCACGCAGCCACGCTATATCATGGCCGGAGGGAAGGGCGCGGTTTTAGCCAGTGATGACGCCTTGGCCAATGCCCGATATTTGGTGATATCCGATTTGGGAAATCCGCATGCCAGCACCGGCCCAGACCCCAAAATCCGCAGGGCCCTTGCGCTGGGGGAGGCCGAGCTTCGAGAGGTCTTTGCCGATCACATCACATGGGAGACCAGCTGCCACTGGTCCAAGCGCCACCGGCGGGTCATTGCAAGTCGCAGTGAAACACTCGGCGCCCTGTCGCTGTCCCAAGAGGTTTGGCGAGATGCGCCCGCCGAAGCACTGGCCGCCGCCATGCTGGAAGGCGTGAAACTGATGGGCCTGCGCCTGCCCAAAGCCGCCCAGCTCTTACAGGCCCGCGTGGCAGTCGCTCCAACCGGGCAATTCCCCGATTGCTCTGATGCGGCGCTTCTTGAGGCCGCACCGGAATGGCTCGCCCCCTATCTTTCAGGGCTAACAACAGAACAAGATTGGAAGGCCTTTGACCCGCTACCGGCTTTACAGGGCTATATTGGGTGGACTGCGCTGCGCCAGCTTGACCAAATCGCCCCGGCGCATTTCACCACGCCGCTTGGCCGGAAAATCGCGATTGATTACAGCGGTGACAGCCCGGCCATTGAACTGCGGATTCAAGAAATTTTTGGGCAGACCCGCCATCCGATGGTCGGCGATCACCCGATGAAAGTCACCTTGCTGTCACCCGCACACCGACCGATCCAAGTGACGACGGATATCCCTGGCTTTTGGACCGGGAGCTATGAGGATGTGCGCAAGGATATGCGGGCGCAATATCCAAAGCACCCTTGGCCAGAAGATCCCACCCAAGCCGATCCAACGCTACGGGCCAAGCCCCGCAAGCGCTGAGCGATCAGCCGGCGTGCCATGGGCCATGATGCGATCCCTCAGCATCCACCCGTTCAAAGGAATGCGCCCCAAAGTAATCGCGTTGCGCTTGGATCAAATCTGAGGTTCCCCGCTCTTGGCGGATCATGTCAAACCAACTTAGAGCCGCTGCCAGTGCGGGCGTGGGTAGCCCTTTGAGCGCTGCGGCAGAGACCACTCGACGCAGCCCTGCGACATGGGTTGTGAGCATGGGGATGAAATGGTCAGACAGGGCCAAATGCCCGGCCGGGCGCTGGCTGCGGAATGTTGTGGCGATGTCATCTAACATCGTTGAACGGATAATACAGCCGGCACGCCAGATCTCTGCAATACGCGCAAAATCTAACGACCAATTGAATTCTGTTGATCCAGCCGCCAAAATTTCAAACCCCTGCGCATAGCTCAAAATCCGCCCAACAATTAAAGCAGATTGCAAATCATGTTCTGAGACCGGAATCATCGTATCGGTGCCCGCCGGCACCAACAATCTGGCCGCGCGTTCACGGGTGGATTTTTGCGCGCTCATGACCCGGGCACCAACCGCCGCCTCAATGATGCCCGCCACTTGCCCCATGCGCACCGCTTCAATCACGGTCCAACGGCCAGTGCCTTTTTGCCCAGCTTGATCGGCAATCAGATCCACCATATCCTCACCGGTCTGTGGATCTTTGGTCGCCAAGACCTCCCCGGTGACTTCAATGAGATAGCTTTCCAGCGGGCCACGGTTCCAGCTGCGAAAGACTGGCGCAATATCGCTGGCCGCAAGACCCGCGCCGTCGCGCATCATGCCATAGACCTCGGCGATCATCTGCATATCGGCGTATTCGATCCCGTTGTGGACAGTTTTTACAAAATGCCCAGCCCCGTCGGGTCCCAAATGCGCCACGCAGGGATCACCCGCGTAGCGGGCTGCAATCGCCTCGAGAATAGGCGCTACACGGCTGTAGCTAGAGCCGGTGCCTCCCACCATCATGGACGGCCCCCGCCGCGCGCCTTCAGCACCACCAGAGACCCCAATCCCCAAATAGGACAGCCCGGCGTCTTCAAGCGTTTTGGTTCGGATCATCGTGTCGCGAAAATCTGAATTGCCGCCATCAATTATTGTATCACCTGCGGATAACAAAGGCAGAAGCGCGGCAATCGTTTGATCCACTGGCCTGCCGGCCGGAATCATGAGAACAATGGTGCGCGGCACGGGCAGCGCCGTGACCAAGTCGGCCAGGCTCTCGCAGCGTTGCAACCGAGCGGACAAATCCCCGGCTGAGGCGATCAGCCGATCAACCATGTCCAGCTCGAGGTTCCAAAGAGCAACATTTTGGCCCTTTTCCGCGAAGTTCAACGCCAGCGCCGAACCCATCGTTCCAACCCCAATCACGCCGATATGTGCCTGTGTCATCGTTTCACCTCCAGCGCCAAAGCACTTATGTCATCTATCCGTTGTCATTTCGATCAAGAGGCCGGGGCCCCGCAGCATCGGATGGTTAAGGGTAATTTCACTCAATCCCACACCACACCAGGCGCGGCTCCAATGATCTTGCATCGCGGCAAACAGATCTCCCTGCCGCCAATAACGCGGCCAACCCCCCGGAGGGTCAACCGCGTCAAATAAAGTTCCGGTCGGCAAAAGGTTATAGCTCTCAACTTCTTGGTAAGCTTTCCCATCCATTGCCACCACTGCCAAGACCCAATCTTGCTTCTGCCCATGCCAGGCAATGCCGCAGGCCGCATCCGCGGCCTGTGCAGTAACACAGGCTTCGACAATTGCGACCCGCGCGCCCAAAAGATCTGCAACCGACTGGAGCGCCGTGGCGCGTTGGGGGCTTGCAGTCCCATCTGCGGACTGGCGCATCCACCTGCTGGCTGGGTTGGTTGTCACCTGCGCGCCCCAACCGGCCGCGCCGCGCGCAAACTCTTGGAGGCCGTAATAGCCATGCGCATCATCCGCGACCATGGCAACACCCTCACCCAAGCCTTTGAAGTCTTGGGCCTGGCACAACCTATTGAAAAGATGACTCACACCAAGACCAAGCCAAATCTCTTGGGTCTTTTGCGAAAACACCACCATCTGGTCTGCGTCTTGAAAATAATCGGGATGCGCTTCATCCACCTGAACTGATTGCACAGCAAGCCCCTGTCGGTCCAACCAATCGAGCGGCGTCGGCCTGCGCCATCGCTGCATCCAATCGAATTTTCGAACCAAACATCCGATATTTAAGGACATGATGATAGATCACTTTATGAGACGCGCTCCGCGCTGCTGAAACTTAAATCCGCACAGAACCAGAGCCAAGCAAAGATTTGATACAAAAAGCACAGGCCAAGCGCCAGTGTTAGTCCAGACACCAGCGCATAATCGCCTTTTGCGCATGCAACCGATTTTCCGCCTCGTCAAATACCACTGAATTCGGCCCATCCATGACAGAGCTCGTCACCTCTTCGTTGCGATGTGCGGGCAGGCAATGCATGAAAAGCGCATCCGGCTTGGCCTGCGCCATCAAAGCATCATCAACCTGATAGGGACGCAATTGATTGTGACGCCGCTCGCGCGCAGTCTGGCTGTCATGCATAGAGATCCAAGTGTCCGTCACCAACAGATCCGCCCCGCGCACCGCTTCTTTCACGTCCCGCTGGATCTCAATCTTCACGCCTTTGGCCCGCGCCCTCTCGACAAAATCCGCCTCAGGATCCAGCGGCTCTGGGCCGGCGAAAACGAAATCAAATCCAAATTGCCCAGCGGCATGGATAAAGCTCGCACAGACGTTGTTGCCATCGCCTGTCCAGACCACACGCTTGCCTTGAATAGAGCCGCGATGCTCTTCAAACGTCAAAATATCAGCCATGATTTGACACGGATGGGTGCGGTTGGTCAGCCCGTTAATTACTGGCACGCTGGCATATTCAGCCATTTCCAGCAAAGTTGCCTCCTCAAACGTACGGATCATAATCATGTCGACATAGCGGCTCAAAACCCGTGCCGTATCCGCGATGGTTTCGCCATGGCCCAGCTGCATCTCACTGCCAGACAGAACCATAGTCTGACCGCCCATTTGCCGCACACCGAGATCAAAGCTCACGCGGGTGCGGGTAGATGGCTTTTCGAAAATCAACGCCACCATCTTGCCCTCGAGCGGCCTTTCGGCATCCAGCGCGCCTTTGGACACGCCAGCACGCGCGGTTTTGATCCGCGCGGCCTCATCCAAAATGCCCCGCAAATTTTGCGGATCAACCTGATCAATATCGAGAAAATTCTGCATCTTTAAACTGTCCTATAGGCAGGCGATATGCACCGTTGCACCATACGCCGAAATGTGAAAACCGCGCTGCTTATTGCGCAGATTGAACCGTTTGCGCCACGATCTCCAACCGCTCCAGCGCCTGAGTAATCTCGGCGTTTGAGATATTTAACGCCGGAAGCACGCGCACGACGTTATCGGCCGCAGGCACGGTCAAAACCTCGCAGTCATACCCGGCTGTGACCACATCCATATTGCTGACCTTGCATTTCAGACCCAGCATCAGCCCGGCACCGGTCACCCCCTCAAACATATCGGGGTATTGCGCCACCAACCCTTCGAGCCCCTGGCGCAGTGCCCCGGCTTTGCGGCTCACCTCTGCCAAAAACTCAGGAGCAGCCACCTCGTCCAAGACCGCGCTTGCCACTGCACAGCCCAAAGGATTGCCGCCATAGGTGGAACCATGTGTGCCAGCCCCCATTCCGCTTGCGGCCTCTTCGGTCGCCAGAACGGCTCCAATGGGAAAGCCCCCGCCAATACCTTTGGCCACCATCATAATATCGGGATCAATTCCTGCCCACTCATGGGCAAACAGCTTCCCGGTCCGTCCGACACCGCATTGCACCTCATCAAAAATCAGCAAAATCCCGTGGCTGTCACAAAAATCGCGCAAACCCTTCAAACAATGATCCGGCACGGGGCGGATACCACCCTCCCCTTGGATCGGTTCAATCAAGACCGCGGCAGTCTTGTCACTGACAGCCGCATGCAGCGCGTCGTGATCCGCAAAGGGCACCTGCAGGAAACCGGGCAACAAAGGCCCAAACCCTTTTGTCAACTTTTCTGCGCCAGCCGCCGCAATCCCTGCGGAGGAGCGCCCATGAAAAGCGCCATCAAAGGCGATAATCTCTACCCGCTCAGGCTGGCCCTTGTCATAGAAATATTTGCGCGCCATTTTCACGGCCAATTCACAGGACTCCGTGCCAGAATTGGTAAAAAACACCGTATCGGCAAAGGTGAGATCGACCAGCTGATCGGCAAGTTTGTTTTGGGCCGGAATATGGTACAAATTGGACGTGTGCCACAATTGGCCGGCCTGCGCTGTCAAGGCTGCCACCAGTTTCGGATGCGCATGCCCCAGGCTGTTGACCGCAATGCCAGCACCCAGATCCAAAAATCGCCGATCATCATCACTGGTCAACCAGCTGCCTGTGCCAGAGACAAATGAAAACGGAGCGCGATTATAGGTCGGCAGAATCGAAGGGATCATCGGAAAATCTTTCTAACGAGGAGGGCAAAGAGAAAACGAGTTGAGGGATAGGCTTCGCAGCGTGGGAACACGAGGGGCAGGCCGCGGTGCAGCGGTCATGTCAGCGACGTCGGCGACGCAAGGTGATTTCAATCATCGTTTTCATCCTCTTACCATACCAAAGCCCCCCGGCTATGGAAAGTCCAAATATCCGCTGCGGCAACCCCTGCTAAGATTTCAACCGATAGCCGCGAGACAACCAAAACCACGCCAAACCCACCGCACAAATATTCGCCCCGCAAATCACTGCCAAAGCCATCCATGGGCTGCCATCTGACACTCCCAAAACACTGTAGCGGCCACCGTCAATGATATAAAACATCGGATTCACATGGATCAGCGGCTGCATCAGTGATGGCAGGGCTTGGATTGAGTAGAAGGTTCCAGACAAGAAGGCCAAGGGTGTGATCACAAAATTCGAAATCGCGGCCATCTGGTCAAACTTAAAAGCATAGATACTGCCCAAAAGCCCCAGCGCGCCCATGAACATGCCGCCCAATACCAAAAAGGCCACTGTCCAAATCGGATGGGCGACCCAAATCCCAAGGCTCAGCCCCATAGACAAACAGAGCACGGCGCCGATCAGCAATCCGCGACCGATCCCACCGGCTAAGAATCCTATGGTCATTTCCAAAGGCGAGAGCGGCGGCATCAAAGTATCAACAATTGAGCCCATGACTTTCGCGGAAAGCATAGAGGATGAGGTATTGGCAAAAGAATTTTGTATCACCGTCATCATCAATAAACCCGGCGCTAGAAAGCTCACATAATCAAAGCCCATAACATCGGCGCGGCCCGGCCCAATGGCAATCGAAAAAACCAATAGAAACAATGCTGCGGTGATTAATGGCGCAAAAATCGTCTGCTGCCAAATCGCCAAATAGCGCATATTTTCGCGGCGAATAAGCGTCCAAAGGCCCAGCCAATTGACCCGTCCGAAGCGTCTCACGCCGTATTGAGAAACATTTGACATAGCTTATCTCCACTTGGGTGGTTGTCCTTAGCCTCAGTTGAGCCTAAAGTAGGATGCTGCATGGGTATCACCCGGTATTGCTACGAAATTCAAGGGGGGGCGTGATGTCCTGGACTGATGAACGCGTCGAAGTTCTGAAAAAAATGTGGGGCGAGGGCCAATCGGCCAGTGTGATCGCCAAGGAATTGGGCGGCGTGACCCGCAATGCGGTGATTGGCAAAGTGCACCGTTTGGGCCTGTCCAACCGTGTGACCTCAACCACGGCCAAGCCAGCCACCAAGGAAAAGGCAAAGACGCAGGCCAAGGCAAAGCCCGCCGCGCCCGCAACACCAGCCGCAGCGCCAAAACCAGCCGCCCCGGCGCCCAAGACCATGCGCGTGACCCCACCTGCGGTGCGCAAGATCATTCCGGCCGGCCAGCCTCTGCCGCCGCAGCCCTCAGCCAATGAGATCAGCCCCGAAGCCCTGGCGAAGGTCAGCGAAGTGGAAAAGACTGCCAAGAAGATCAGCTTAATGGAATTGACCGAAAAAACCTGCAAATGGCCGGTCGGTGATCCGGCGACAGATGATTTTTGGTTCTGTGGTCTAGCTGTGAAAGCCGGAAAACCCTATTGCGAAGCGCATGTCGGTGTGGCCTTCCAGCCCATGTCCAGCCGCCGCGACCGCCGCAGGTAAGCCAACTGCCTTGAAAATACCCAGCCGCTTGATATTCTGAAAAGAAAATTTTGAGCGCGGGGTTGCCGTGGAAATTGCTTTAGAGATGGTAGCTTGGAGCCTCCGCCAGCATTGGGCGTGTGGCCTGCCGATTATATGTTTTATTTTCTTGATGTGCTTACCGGCATTTCGCGACACTGCGCAAAATCCGGAGGATCACGACAGATGGCTTAAACGGCTACGCAACAATTCCCGGGCGGAACGCTACTGTTCGGTGCTGCGCGATTGGTTGAATTTGCTCGACTCCCGGCTCTCCTCCCATGAAGCGCATCAAGGCCCGGCGCAAAAGGCTTAGAACTTTGGCCTGCTCAACATCACCATGGCCCTTGCCCTTGCCTATCCTATTTTGGCCATCACAATCCAATGGCTCTGCGGCCATGCGATTGATTTTGGCGGCCAGGAGGTGATTGCGGCCAGCCCGCCACGGGCACGGATATTTACAGCGGTCTGGCTCGGATCTTCGTTCCTTGTTTACCTTTTTGCAGCAACGTCAAAACCCCGGTGGCGCTCACTATTGTTTATGTTCGCCACTTGGATTTTGGGCTTGGGTTCAATTTACGCCGATGGCTTTGCTGTGCCAAGGAATGTCGCAGTCGCAGAGGAGCGCTCTTCCCGCCCGATGGTCTGGCGCTTATCCTATTGCGGCGTTTTAGTGGCCTTTTTGATCATGGCGATCAAAATGCCGGATGATTTCGGTGCGAGCCAGCGCAACCAGGCAGTTTTCTTGATAGTGTCCCTCGGCCTCTTGCAGCTTTTTAACGCGCTGTTTGATTTCTTATCCACTGGTTTAACCCGCTATTTGCTCCGCCTTGGGATAGATAAAAAACGGGCGGCTTAGCGGGCGATTTTAGATGGGCTGGGCGGGATTGCCATTTTCTTTGCCTTGGGATGCACGCTCATCACCTTTTTCACCTTTGTTACCCCAGCCGATGGGGCACCGCTGGTGGATTTGGCGCAGCTTTTCGCCAATCTACGCACCGCCCCCGGCGATTATATCTGGTTGATGATGACGCTATTTTCCACCCTCTTGCCCACCCTAGTGCATCTATCGCTGGTGCTGCTCACCCTGGCGCTGCACTATCCCGCAGGCTGGCGCAATTTTGTGGCCGGTCTTTTGGAAAGCGGTGCACAGAGCCGGCAGGCGAGCTTCCTCTCTGGCGTCTGTATCTGCGCTATGATCACCCTCGCCTTTTGGGTCCCGATCTGGATCATCGCAGCGGTCATCACCCATGACCACGGCGCGACATTAAATGCTGTGCTTTGGATTTTTGAGACCTTCGCTTGGGCCATCGGTGGGGTTTAGCCTCGGCAATCTGACATCTACACATCCCGGCAATCTCTGCTATAGCGGCGCTATGGCACAGAATCCTCCCCACCTCCGCCCTGACCTCGCGCCCAAAGCGCGGATTGAAACCCCGCGCCCGGGCCAGCCGACCATCGGCATGGTGTCGCTTGGCTGTCCCAAGGCTTTAGTTGACAGCGAGCGCATTTTGACCCGCCTGCGCGCGGAGGGCTATGCGATCAGCCCCGATTACGCCGGCGCAGAGGCGGTGATTGTCAACACCTGCGGCTTTCTCGACAGCGCGAAGGCCGAAAGTCTTGAGGCGATTGGTGAGGCTCTGCATCAAAACGGCAAGGTGATCGTCACCGGCTGTTTGGGGGCCAATCCGGAATATATCACCGGCACGCATCCCAAGGTCCTGGCCGTCACCGGACCGCATCAATATGAGCAGGTTTTGGATGCCATCCATGCCGCCGTGCCGCCCGCGCCAGATCCTTTCGTGGATCTTCTGCCCGCCTCTGGCGTCTCCCTCACCCCGCGGCACTACAGCTATTTGAAAATCTCAGAGGGCTGCAATCACAAGTGCAAATTTTGCATCATCCCCGATATGCGCGGCAAATTGGTCAGCCGCCCGCCGCGTGCGATCCTGCGGGAAGCAGAGAAATTGGTTGAGGCCGGGGTGCGCGAGCTATTGGTCATCTCCCAAGACACCAGCGCCTATGGCATTGATATTAAGACGACTGCCGAGGGCGATCTGCGCCCGCATATCACAGATCTGGCCCGCGAATTGGGGCAATTGGGCGCTTGGGTGCGCTTGCATTATGTCTACCCTTACCCGCATGTGCGCCATTTGATCCCGCTGATGGCTGAGGGGCTGATCCTGCCCTATCTCGATATTCCCTTTCAACACGCTCATCCAGATGTGCTCAAACGCATGGCCCGCCCCGCTGCGGCATCCAAAACGCTGGATGAGATTGCCGCTTGGCGCAAAGATTGCCCAGAGATCACCCTGCGCTCGACCTTCATTGTCGGCTACCCCGGCGAGACTGAAGCAGAGTTCCAAACCCTGCTCGACTGGATGGATGAGGCGCAGCTCGACCGGGTTGGATGTTTTCAATATGAGAATGTCGCCGGTGCCCGCTCCAATGATCTGCCCGATCATGTCTCCGAAGAGGTCAAGCAAGAGCGCTGGGACCGGTTTATGGAAAAAGCGCAGGCGATTTCCGAGGCCAAACTGGCGGCAAAACTGGGCCAGCATATGGAGGTTATCGTCGATGAGCTGGACGCAGAGGGCATCGCCACCTGCCGAACAAAGGCCGACGCGCCCGAGATTGACGGTAATTTGTTTATTGATGAGGGCACCGAAGCCCTGAGCCCCGGCGACATTGTGACGGTCGAGGTTGACGAGGCCGGCGCCTATGACCTCTGGGGCCGGATTGTCTCTTAATATATTGAAATTTATTTTTAAATCATTAAAAATGACCTCCGCGCAACCCAGTCGTCAAGCCTTAGGACGCGGGATGATCGAGGTAGAGCCGCGTTGCCTCTTGCACATGGCGGAAGCGATCGCCGCCGAGATGTTTGCCGCCGTACCAACGGGTCACGATGATCAGCTCATTGCTCCGCTCAGCCCGTTCCAACATACGCAGAATGACCATCCCAGCGCCGCTTTCTCCATCGTCTGACTTCAGCGGCACCCCATCGAGCAGAACGCCCCAGCTGTTATGGGTCGCCTTGGCATATTTCTTGTCTCGCTTCAAATCTCGGAGTGCCGCATCAATTGCCGCCCGATCTGCGACTCGGCGGCCTGAGACCGCATATTTCGAGCCGCGGTCGCTGAGGATCACTCCCAATTTCCTCACAATCGTGCCCTTGGGGTCAAGGTCAGCGCCGCCTCTCCGCTCATAGCCCTGCCACTGCAGCCTTCACCCCGGCGATGCGATCCGCATTGCGCGGGTGGGTGCCGAAGAAGCGGTTGCCCGCATCTGGAATACGCGTGAAATAGGCCGCGCCACGCACCGCATCAAAACCTGCTTTATGCGTCATTTGCGCGCCCAGGCGATCCGCTTCCAGCTCAAAGGTTATTGAATAATTGCGCCGGCTCACCGCCGCGCCAATCTCAGAGGCCGCATCAACCGATCGATTAGAACCGCCCAAGGCCGCCGCCAGCGCTTCAAAAAGTGTCGCCCCGCCGCGCGCCGATTGATCTTGCCGCTCTAAATGCCGCAAAATATGATGGGCACCCTCGTGACCAATGACAAAGGCCACCTCATCGGCGTTATGCATATCTTCCAGCAGAGTGAGGGTAAATGCTAAGATCGGCTGCCCCTCTTCATTGACCGTTTGAAACGCATTGGGCGCGCTGTCAGGATCTGGATCAATGGCAATCAAAAAATCACAATTCGAATCCGGGCTGGTTGACTTGCAGGTCGCGCGCAGGACCGGACGCATCCGCCGCACAGCAATGGCAAATCGCTCAGGCACATCTTCAGCGTTGAATACGCGCGCCTCTTGCGCCATCTCCACAGGAGATCGCGCAACTGGCTTGAGAGTGCAACCGGCCAGCGCCAACACCACTATCAGGGGAATGATCCGCATTCCGCTCTCCTTTAACCTCTCCGGCAGTTTACCCATAAAACCGCCGCAAACCAACCCTTTAATCCGGCCTGTTCGGCAAGAAATCACTGGGGCGCTTGTCACTTGCACAGTAAGTAAATCTGATTATTGTTAGCATATGTTTACCATTGAACATGGCTTTGAAGCCACCTCTATCACTTTGATCGATGATACAGTCGGCCCACTATTGGAAGATGTGTGCATCAAGTCCTATGACGACCGAATTGTTATTGAGCAATGGGACGCCACCCGTGATCGTATGCACAGGATCACGCTCTCCATGAATCAAGCTCGCGACCTTGCCGCGGCGCTGGACTTGCCCGAAGGCGTCTACCAAAGGGCCGAACCTTAACCGAGAATGAGAAAGAGCCAAAGATGACCACCGGATTTTATTGGGATGAGCGCTGCTTTTGGTTTTCCGGTGGGAATTATGCCTTCACCCAGCCCGTGGGCGGTTTGGTTCAGCCCCTCGCAGCTGGCGGGATTCCAGAAAACCCCGAAACAAAGCGCCGGTTGAAAAATCTGATGGACGTCACCGGTCTGACCCAAACGCTTGCCAGCCAGAGCGCGGATATCGCCACTCGGGAAGTGCTATTGCGGGTGCACCCAAGAAGTTATCTCGACGCTTTTGAAGAGGCTTCAAAGGACAGTGGTGGCGAGCTTGGCCTGCGCGTGCCTTTCGGCCGTGGCGGCTATGAGCAGGCGGCGCTGTCCACGGGTCTCGCCTGCCGGGCGGTGGCGGATGTGATGGCGGGGCGTGTGAACAATGCCTATGCTCTATCACGTCCTCCGGGGCATCATTGCCTGCCAGACTTTCCAAATGGTTTTTGCCTTTTGGCTAATATTGCCGTAGCGATTGAGGCCGCCCGCTGCCAGCAACCAGATTTGAAAGTAGCTGTTTTGGATTGGGATGTGCATCACGGAAATGGGACAGAGGCGATTTACATCGACGACCCAGCTGTTCTAACCCTCTCTATCCATCAAGAAAGAAATTATCCGCTGGACAGCGGGGATGCCGATACCCGCGGCGTGGATAAGAGCAATATCAACATCCCCCTACCGCCTGGCGCCGGCCATGCCAGCTATATGCAGGTTATCAAACATATCGTTCAGCCTGCCTTGCAACGTTTCAAACCAGATTTGATCGTTGTTGCCTGTGGCTATGATGCCGCAGCCATTGATCCATTGTCCCGCATGCTTGCGACAGCCCAGACCTTCAGCGCCATGACTGCTGCAATAAAAGCGAGCGCGGAAGAGCTCTGTTCTGGCCGTTTGGTTTTGGTCCATGAGGGAGGATATTCTGAGGTCTATGTACCCTTTTGCGGCCATGCCACCATCTCCACTTTAGCCAACAGCACAATTGTGGCTCCTGACCCTTTTGCAGAAACCTTTGCCAAGCGCCAACCGCGCGGCAAGTTTGCTGATTTCATTCGCAGTTGGGTTGATGATTTGGCCGTATTTCATCGCTCCTAAATTACGCAACCAAAACCCTTGCGAAAACCCGATCAATGCCCCACATCATAGCTCATGACAGATGCTTTGACCTTTCTGAAAACCCGCCGCTCTCGCCCAGCGAAAATCTTAACTGCTCCGGTGCCTGACCGGGAGGCGCTAGAGGCGCTTCTCTGTGCTGCTGCGCGCACACCAGATCATGGCAAGCTGGAGCCGTGGCGCTTCATTGTTCTCGAGCAAGCCGCATTGCGTCGCTTGGGCGCTTTGGCCCGCAAATTGGCACAGACGGCCGGGCCAGAAGTGGTTGACCCGGACAAAGCCAGCCAGCAATTCGAAAACGGGCAATTGGCTGTTGTGGTCGTCGCAAGCCCAAAACCCTGCGATAGGTTTCCACAAATTGAGCAGACCTATTCCGCCGGCGCGGTCTGTCTGGCGCTGCTGAACGCGGCTTTGGCCAGCGGTTGGGGTGCCAACTGGCTTTCGGGTTGGGCCTCGCACAACCGGGATTTTTGCACCGATGCCCTGGCCCTTGCACCGCATGAAACTGTCGCCGGTATTGTTCACATCGGCACCGGACCGGTCCAGATGCCTGACCGTCCGCGCCCCGATGTTACCGCACTCACCCAATGGCTTCATAAATGATTTTCTCAGATTTTCTTAAATCTATCGCCCAATTTGATGACCCACGATTTCGCCGCGTGCTATGGCGCGGATTGGGGCTTACCATCGTGTTATTGGTCACCGCGTGCCTATTGGTGATCTTTGGCATCAACCAACTGCTGTCCTCAACCTTAGTGGCTGGGCTGATCGGCGATCAAAGTTGGCTTGGTACCTTGATCAATATTGGCGGGGTTTTATTCACCATAGCCCTGTCAATCTGGCTGATGGTTCCCGTGGCCTCAGCGATTATCGCATTATTTCTAGATGAGGTCGCACGCGCGGTTGAGGAGCGGCACTATCCGCATCTTCCACATCAAACAGCGCCCAAGCTGACAGATCAAATTCTGGTCAGCATCAAATTTTTAGGGATTTTGATCCTCGCCAACATCGGCGCTTTGATTATCTCATTAATTTTGCCACTTTTGGCACCCTTCGTATTCTGGGCCACCAACGGCTATCTCATGGGCCGTGAATATTTTCACATGGCCGCCATGAGACGCCTGCCACGCGCACAAGCGCAGGCGCTCTTCCAGCGCCATCGCTGCTCTATTTGGATCGCTGGGATCTTGATGGCGATTCCGCTGACCATTCCACTGGTGGGATTATTCATTCCGATTCTGGGTGCCACAACTTTTACCCATCAGTTTGAGAGACTTCGGGCGTTGCCATCCGATTGAACCAATCAATGTCACGAACAGAAATCACACCGCTGATAATCGTGCCTGCAACAACCGCCCAAATCCCAAGGGCGACAACGGTTGTTACCATAAAGCGCTTTTTCATTTGTGGATTTTCAGGGCTGCCCGCATGGGTGCCAGGTTCGATTTCGCCGACATCCCCTTGAGTTTGCAAGCGCAGCGGCAAGACAATGAACAAGGTCAAAAACCAAATGACGGCAAAAAGTACGAGCGCAGAGGTGATCGGCATGAGAATTCCCTGATAATTTATTTACATTTAGACTTGTTCTAGCTCAATGAGGCACCCCGTGAAGTCCTTGGGATGCAAAAAGAGCACGGGCTTGCCATGTGCACCAATTTTTGGCTCGCCGCTGCCCAATACCCGCGCGCCCTGACTTTGCAGTTGCGCCCGCGCTGCGAGGATATCATCCACCTCATAGCAGATATGATGAATGCCACCAGAGGGGTTTTTATCCAAGAAACTCTCAATTGGCGAGCCCTCCCCCAAAGGGAACAGAAGCTCAATTTTTGTATTTGGCAACTCTATAAAAACAACTGTCACACCGTGATCAGGCTCATCTTGTGGCGGGCCAATTTTTGCCCCCAGAGTTGTCTCATATTGCGCCGCAGCCGCTTGCAAATCAGGCACTGCAATTGCCACGTGATTCAGCCGTCCAATCATTTTCATCTCCTGTTTTTCGTCTTGTAAAGCCGCAGCCCCAAACAAGGCAAGTTCCATTAACCAAGCATTAGAGTGTTTGAGCGCAAAACTGATCCATGATCTGGAAATAAGGGGGCGATCATGACCGGGATGTCGAACACGTTACACTCACTCAAACCGACCAGCCGGAGACCATTGCATGGCTTGATGGTCCTGCTGGTGGAAGACAGCCTCACGGCGGGAGAGGCCGTGCGCTTAATCTGCATAACCTCCGGCGCCCGATTAAGACGCGCAGACTGTATCGAAAGCGCGCGGCGGCACCTCAGAATTTATCGTCCCGATGTGGCCATTGTTGATATGGGACTCCCAGATGGGGATGGCGCGGTGCTGATCTCGGAGCTGGCGCAGGCCAATCCGCGCACTCAGACAATCATCGGACTTTCTGCAGATCCGAACCGGGCCAAAGCTGCGATGGAGGCGGGCGCGGATAGTTTTATCGAAAAACCACTCAATTCCATCGCGGGATTCCAAAGTGCGATCTTGATGAATCTGCCACATCATCGTCGCCCAATGTACATTCGCCTCTTGCCAGATTTAGCATTTGAAGCAGATCAACGCGCGCTACAGGAGGATGTGGTCCACGCGCTAGAATTACTCAACAACCACGAAAAGGCAGGGGCGCAATCAGACCATCTCGCAGCCTTTATCGCTGGCGTGGCCCGCACAGCCTCAGATCCAACTTTGGAGCGCGCCGCCGAGCAATATTCAAACACGCAGAACCGATCTGACCTCCGCGCCGCATTAACGGATTTTTTGGCCGAAAAATAGCGGTCTGAGAGGGGCCAGCGCAGGCACGCCACCCACCCCCATCGCACCGACCCTAGGCTATAGGCGCTACTCCGGAGCGATGACCCGCAGCGACAATTCCCGCAATTGCTCATTCATTGGCTCGGACGGGGCGGCCATCATAAGATCTTCTGCCCTTTGGTTCATCGGGAACATGATCACTTCGCGAATATTTGCCTCATCAGCCAAAAGCATCACAATCCGGTCAATACCGGCCGCACAACCACCGTGGGGCGGCGCGCCGTATTGGAAGGCATTGACCATGCCACCAAACCGCTTTTCCACCTCTTCCTTGCCATAGCCAGCAATCTCAAAGGCTTTGAACATGATCTCTGGGCGGTGATTCCGAATCGCACCACTGAGCAGCTCATAGCCGTTACAGGCCAGATCATATTGATAGCCCAACACTTGCAAAGGATCGCCCTGGAGCGCCTCCATCCCGCCTTGCGGCATTGAGAAGGGATTGTGCTCAAAATCAATCTTGCCGGTTTCTTCGTCCTTCTCATAGATCGGAAAATCAACAATCCAGGCAAAGGCGAAACGATCTTTGTCTGTCAGGCCCAATTCATCACCAATCACCATGCGCGCTTTACCAGCTACCCCTTCAAACGCTTTCGGTTTACCGCCCAAGAAGAATGCAGCGTCACCAACGCCAAGGCCCAACTGCTGGCGAATGGCCTCTGTGCGCTCGGGACCAATGTTCTTGGCCAATGGCCCAGCCGCCTCCATGCCTTCGCCTTGGTCGCGCCAGAAGATATAGCCCATTCCGGGCAGCCCTTCTTTTTGCGCAAAAGCGTTCATGCGGTCACAGAATTTTCTGCTGCCGCCCTTCGGTGCCGGAATAGCACGAATTTCCGTGCCCTCTTGCTCCAAGAGCTTTGCGAAAATGGCAAAACCCGAACCGGCAAAATGCTCGGAAACCACTTGCATTTTAATGGGGTTGCGCAGATCTGGTTTATCGCTGCCATACCAAAGGGCCGCATCACGATAGCTGATTTGCTCCCATGTTTGATCCACTTTTCGACCGCCACCAAACTCTTCAAAGACACCGGTCAAGACAGGTTGTATCGTGTCAAAAATATCTTGCTGGTCAACAAATGACATCTCTAAATCAAGCTGATAGAAATCGGTGGGGGAGCGATCCGCGCGGGGATCTTCATCACGAAAACAAGGGGCAATCTGAAAGTATTTGTCATAGCCCGAGACCATAATCAGCTGTTTGAACTGCTGCGGCGCTTGTGGCAGCGCATAGAATTTACCAGGATGCAGGCGCGATGGCACCAAAAAGTCTCTTGCGCCCTCAGGGCTAGAGGCGGTGATGATCGGCGTCTGAAACTCGCGGAACCCTTGATCCCACATCCGGCGGCGCATCGAGGCCACGACGTCGGAGCGCATTTTCATGTTCTTTTGCAGCTTCTCGCGGCGCAAATCGAGATAACGATATTTCAATCGAGTCTCTTCGGGATATTCTTGCTCGCCAAAGACCATCAAGGGCAATTCTTCCGCGGCGCCCAAAACCTCAAGATCACGGATAAACACTTCGATCTCGCCGGTTGGGATTTTCGGATTCACCAAATCAGCGTCGCGCGCTTTAACCGTGCCATCAATACGGATGCACCATTCGCTGCGCAGTTTTTCCACGTCTTTGAACACCGGGCTGTCCGGGTCACAAAGCACCTGTGTCATCCCATAGTGGTCGCGCAGATCAATGAAGAGCAGACCCCCATGGTCGCGCACGCGGTGCACCCATCCCGAAAGGCGAATTGTCTCGCCGACATTGTTGATGGTCAAATCGGCACAGGTGTGGCTGCGATAGGCGTGCATGGCTCAGGCTCCTTCAAGCGGTCGCGCTGATACATCCCGACAGACGCCTAAAGTCAAGCCAATCCGCTGATTTCTGCCCAGCCTTTGGCAAAAATTCAGCCATAAGGGGAAGATTGTGCATCAATCAGCTTTCTTGCTGTCATTTTGCTGTGGCGTTTGAAAATGATTTGGCTGGACGTAACTCTCGTCAACCTCTCTCAAATGCGCGGTAAAGTAAGTCGGTGCAGGGGTCATCTCAAAGCTCCAAAGATTCTAATGACAGTGTAAATCATCCGCACCCAAAGTTTTTGCCAAATTTTCTTTCTTATACCAAAGTTTTGTGATATTTTTCCGCAATGCCAGACAAAATTGTAACATTTGATGATTATGACCGGGCGATATTGCAACAAATGCAACGCAATTCGGCACAATCGTTCGAGGAATTGTCCGAAGCGACCCATCTGTCCCGCAATGCGGTTTGGCGGCGGGTCAAGCGTCTGCAAGACAGTGGTATTTTGAAGGCACGCGTCGCGCTTTTGGATGCGCAAAAGGTGGGGCTTGGTTTGACTGTCTTTGTCTCCATCTCCGTGCGCAGCCACAGCAAAGATTGGGCCGATCAGTTCACACAGGTCATTCGCAGCCTGCCGCAGGTGCAATCGGCCTATCGCACCTCTGGGCATCAAGACTATTTGATCAAAGCCCGCGTCCGCGATGTGCAAGCATATGACGATCTTTATCAACGGCTCATTTCGCGTATCGAACTGGCTGATGTCAGTGCCAGCTTCGTGATGGAAGAGCTCAAAGATACAACAGAACTGCCTCTGCCGTAGGGTGCGGCACGAGGGGAGAATGCCGGTCTTGAAATCTCGGCGTCGCAAACTGGCCTTGAATATCACAAAGCCCCTTGCACCCATGACCGCCTTCCCTATAAGGCAGGACAGTTTGCGCCCGACACTGAAGGATAGATTCATGCCGAAGAGAACTGACATAAAATCCATTATGATTATTGGGGCGGGCCCTATTGTGATCGGTCAAGCCTGTGAGTTCGACTATTCCGGTGCCCAGGCCTGTAAGGCGCTGCGCGAAGAAGGCTATCGCGTGATTTTGGTCAATTCAAATCCAGCCACCATCATGACTGATCCAGACATGGCCGATGCGACCTATATCGAGCCCATCACACCTGAAACCGTTGCAAAGATCATTGAGATAGAGCGCCCTGACGCGCTGCTGCCCACCATGGGCGGGCAGACCGGCCTGAACACCTCGCTTGCGCTTGAGGAAATGGGCGTCTTGGACAAGTTTGGCGTAGAGATGATTGGCGCCAAGCGCCCGGCGATTGAAATGGCTGAAGATCGCAAGCTCTTTCGCGAGGCCATGGATAGGCTCGGCCTCGAAAATCCACGCGCCACCATTGCTGAGACGATGGAGCAATGTATGGCCGCGCTTGATGATATCGGCCTGCCCGCGATTATTCGCCCGGCCTTCACCTTGGGCGGTACAGGCGGCGGCGTGGCCTATAACCGAGAGGATTACGAGCATTTTTGCAAAACCGGCTTGGACGCTTCCCCGGTCAATCAAATCTTGATTGATGAGAGCCTCCTGGGCTGGAAAGAATATGAAATGGAAGTGGTGCGCGACACCGCGGATAACGCAATCATCGTCTGCTCTATTGAGAATGTAGACCCGATGGGCGTGCATACTGGCGACAGCATCACCGTGGCCCCGGCCCTGACGCTCACCGATAAAGAATATCAAATCATGCGCAACGCCAGCATTGCCGTTCTGCGGGAAATTGGCGTTGAAACCGGTGGCTCGAATGTGCAGTGGGCTGTGAATCCGGAAGATGGCCGGATGGTGGTCATTGAAATGAACCCGCGCGTCTCGCGCTCATCGGCGCTCGCCTCCAAGGCAACTGGATTTCCCATCGCGAAAATCGCAGCCAAATTGGCCGTTGGCTATACGCTGGATGAATTGGACAATGACATTACCAAAGTCACCCCAGCCAGCTTCGAGCCCTCGATTGACTATGTCGTGACAAAAATTCCGCGCTTCGCATTCGAAAAGTTCCCAGGATCTCAAGCGGTTCTCTCCACAGCGATGAAATCTGTTGGCGAGGCCATGGCCATCGGCCGTAGTTTTCATGAGTCGGTGCAAAAGGCACTGGCCTCTATGGAAACCGGACTCACAGGTTTTGATGAGGTCGAGATCGACGGCATGCCCGGAGCGGATGATTTGGTCCTGCGTGACGGGATCTTAGTGGGCCAAAGCCCTGACGCTCAAATGGCGATCGACAAGGCGCTGACCCGCGAGCTTGCGATCCAGTCTCCCGACCGGATGCGGGTCATTGGACACGCGATGCGCTTTGGGTTCTCCGATGATGAATTGCACAGCATCACCCGCTTCGATCCGTGGTTCTTAGCGCGCATTCGTGAGATCATCGAGATGGAAACGCTCATCAAAGCCAAGGGCCTGCCCCGTGATGAACAAGAGCTGCGTCGCATCAAAATGATGGGGTTCACCGATGGCCGTCTTGCTATTTTAACGGGCCGCACCGAGACTGATATTCGCAACGCGCGGCAATCGCTTGGTATTGTTGCCTCCTTCAAGCGGATCGACACTTGCGCGGCCGAATTTGAAGCCCAAACCCCCTATATGTATTCCACCTATGAAGCTCCAGCGATGGGCTCAACCGAATGCGAAGCCCGGCCATCTGATCGCAAAAAAGTGGTTATTCTGGGCGGTGGACCAAACCGGATTGGGCAAGGCATTGAATTTGACTATTGCTGCTGCCACGCCTGCTACTCTCTCACAGATCAGGGCTATGAGACCATTATGGTCAACTGCAATCCTGAAACTGTAAGCACAGATTATGATACCTCAGACCGACTGTATTTTGAGCCTCTGACCTATGAGCATGTGATGGAAATCCTGCGAGTTGAGCAAGAGAACGGCACGCTGCATGGCGTGATTGTGCAGTTCGGTGGGCAAACCCCTCTCAAGCTTGCCAACGCGCTCGAAGACGCCGGCATCCCGATCTTGGGCACCACACCCGATGCAATCGACCTGGCCGAGGACCGCGAGCGGTTCCAAGATCTGGTAAATACCCTCAAGCTCAAACAGCCCAAGAATGGCATCGCCCATTCTGACGCTGAAGCCTTGGAGATGGCGGCCGACATTGGGTTCCCTTTGGTCATTCGCCCCTCTTACGTCTTGGGCGGCCGCGCCATGGAAATTGTCCGCGACCAAGCCAACCTTGAGCGCTATATTTCCGAAGCCGTGGTGGTCTCGGGCGACAGTCCGGTGCTGCTCGACAGTTACCTCTCTGGTGCGGTTGAGATTGACGTCGACGCGCTTTGCGACGGCACGCATGTGCATGTTGCAGGGATCATGCAGCATATCGAAGAGGCCGGTGTGCATTCGGGTGACAGCGCCTGTTCTTTGCCGCCCTATTCTTTGTCACAAGACATCATTGACCAATTGAAACGGCAAACCGAAGCCTTGGCACTGGCGTTGAACGTTGTCGGATTGATGAATGTGCAATTCGCCGTCAAGGATGGCGATATCTACCTGATCGAAGTCAACCCACGCGCCAGCCGCACCGTACCTTTCGTGGCCAAAGCTGTGCGCAGCCCAATTGCGGCCATTGCTGCCAGAATCATGGCCGGGGAAACCTTGAGCGATTTTGACCTGGTTGATCCAGCCAGCATCAAAGGCTTCGCGGTGAAAGAGGCCGTTTTACCCTTCGCGCGCTTCCCTGGGGTGGATACGCTGCTTGGTCCCGAAATGCGCTCTACGGGCGAGGTCATGGGATTTGACAGCAAATTCCACCGTGCCTTTTACAAAGCACAATTGGGCGCCGGCACGCAATTGCCTACCGCTGGCAAAGTCTTCCTATCCATCAAAGATGATGACAAGAGTCTAATGTTGATCGAAACGGCCAGCTGTTTGGTGGAAATGGGCCTCAGCCTTACGGCCACCTCTGGAACCGCCGCCTTCCTTGCCCAGTCTGGAATTCAAAGCACCGTGGTTAATAAGGTCTATGAAGGCCGCCCAAATATTGTTGATCAGATCAAAGATGGCGATATCGCCCTCATCTTGAACACCACCGAAGGCGCGCAGGCCGTAGACGATAGCCGCAGCATGCGGGCCGCGGCCTTAATGGATAAAATTCCTTATTTTACCACCCTGGCCGGCAGCCATGCCGCCGCGTTCGCCATCAAAGCCCATGCTGAGGGCGATGTGGGTGTCAAAGCCTTGCAAGGATAAACACGCACGCATCCCACCCCTGCGGAGTGACCGTTTGGGGAGGGGGCTACCTAATTTATATGTCTTTCAATGAGACGCGTTTATGCAGCTCTTCCGCCGTCTCGACGCGTTCTGAATAGCGATCCACGAGCATCTCCTTGCGCCCACGCGTCATTACGGTGAAACGCACCAGCTCCTCCATCACATCCACAACCCGATTGTAAAAAGGCGACGGCTTCATCCGTCCATTTTCAAATTCAAGCCAAGCCTTTGGCAAAGAGCTCTGATTTGGGATTGTGATCATCCGCATCCAGCGCCCCAGGATCCGCATTTGATTGACCGAATTAAAAGACTGCGACCCGCCGGAAACCTGCATCAATGCCAGAGTCTTCCCTTGTGTCGGGCGCACTCCTCCGATGGCAGACAGTGGGATCCAGTCAATTTGAGTTTTAATAACCCCGGTCATCGCCCCGTGCCGTTCCGGGCTCGACCAAACCATTCCCTCGCTCCACAGGGCCAATTCGCGCAGCTCTTGCACCTTGGGATGGCTGTCAGGCGCGCCATCGGGCAAAGGCAAACCCGTGGGATCAAAGAACTTTGTTTCACAGCCCAAGGCGCGCAGAATTCGTGCGCCCTCTTCTGCCACCGCCCGCGAATAGCTTTGCGGCCTCAATGACCCGTAAAGCAGCAAGATGCGCGGTGCATGCCCATCATCTCCCGGTCCAGCCAAAGCCGAGAAATCAATCGGACGCAGCATGTTGGGATCATAAAGCGGCACGTCAGTTTGGGACATTCTCCCCTCCTCCGGTCAATGTGTCGCGCGCAATTAGCACCATTACAGGTGCAAGAAAAGCCGTGCGCACCTCCCTATGGGTAGCCCCCGGCCTCTTGCATCGCCTTCGCGCTCGGGGCACATACCCATATGGCTAAGCTCTACTTCAACTACTCCACGATGAATGCCGGAAAATCGACCTTGCTGCTGCAGGCGTCGCATAACTATAAAGAGCGCGGCATGGAGACCTATCTGCTCACCGCGCAGATGGACACAAGGGCAGGACAGGGAAAAATTGCCTCCCGCATCGGCATTGGCGAAGAGGCAGACACTTTTGCCCCTCACGATGATCTGTTTGAGAAGATAAAAGCCCGACTGGCACAGGGCCCCGTCGCTTGCGCCTTTATTGATGAAGCGCAGTTTTTGACCAAGGATCAAGTTTGGGCGTTGGCCCGGGTGGTGGATGATCTTGGCCTGCCGATCATGTGCTACGGTCTGAGAGTGGATTTTATGGGAGAGCTATTTCCGGGATCCGCCGCGCTTTTGGCCCTGGCCGATGAAATGCGTGAGGTGCGCACCATCTGCCATTGCGGCAAAAAGGCGACGATGGTGGTGCGTTTTGACAGCACGGGCAAAGCGGTCACTGCCGGGGATCAAGTGCAGATTGGCGGCAATGAAACCTACCTATCGCTCTGCCGCAAACATTACCGCGCCGCAGTGGCTGATGACAATTCTCCAGAGCTTCCGATCTAAGGCACAGCCCCCGCGGGGTCAAACCTGTCCCCCGTCGCCGTTAACCAATTCTCAAACATATGTAATTAATTGATTTATTAAGACGGCCATTTATAGTGCCATCACGTTTTGGAAATTTCCAAGGCATTTAAATTGAATTGTCTCAAAATAATTTTTTACTCTGAGGAGGGGACTATGGAAACACTCACACAAATCGTTGGTGACCTCAACAGCATCGTCTGGGGCGTGCCAATGCTGATTCTCATTTTGGGGGTCGGGCTTTACCTCACATTTGGCCTTAGACTTCTGACCATCATTTAAATTCCATTCGGCTTTGACCTGCTTTGGAAGGGCCGTATCCCGGGCGACGATAAGGGAATCAGCCCCTTCAACGCCCTCATGACATCCCTGGCCGCAACCATTGGCACCGGGAATATTGCTGGGGTTGCAACCGCGATCTTCCTCGGCGGGCCGGGCGCGGTATTCTGGATGTGGATGACCGCCCTCGTGGGCATGGCCACCAAATACGCAGAGGCCGTTCTGGCCGTACGCTTCCGCGAAACCGATGAGCGCGGCAAGCAGGTTGGCGGGCCCATGTATTACATTCAAAATGGGCTCGGTGCGAAATGGAAGTGGCTGGCGATCTGTTTTGCCCTATTTGCCGGCATTGCCGGGTTCGGCATCGGAAATATGGTACAGACCAATTCCATCGCCAATGCATTGAACGTCAATTTCGCCATCCCAGAATGGGTCACTGGCTTGGCGCTGGTGCTGTTGGTCGGCGCCGTCCTCTTGGGCGGTATTGAGCGCATCTCAACCGTAGCCGGAAAATTGGTGCCCTTCATGGCCGTGGCCTATATTGCCGCTGCCACCTTGGTCTTGTTGATCAATGTTGCAGAAATTCCTGCGGCCATTGGCTTGATCTTCACCCATGCTTTTACTCCCACCGCAGCAACTGGCGGCTTTGCCGGCGCAGCTGTCTGGGCGGCTATTCGCTTTGGTGTTGCACGCGGCGTATTCTCGAACGAAGCAGGTCTCGGCTCTGCCCCCATTGCTCATGCGGCCGCATCGACCAAAGGCCCAGTGAGCCAAGGTCTTGTCGCTATGCTGGGAACGTTCATTGATACGATCATCGTCTGTTCCTTCACCGCCCTGGCCATCATCGCCTCAGGCGCTTGGACCAGCGGAGAAACTGGTGCCGCTTTGACGTCCCATGCCTTCGACCTAGCGCTGCCAGGTGTTGGCGGTTATGTCATCGCCGTCTCCTTGACGATTTTCGCCTTCACAACAATTCTGGGCTGGAGCTACTACTGCGAGCGGTCGCTAAAGTATCTATTCGGCGTGAAAATCATCATGCCATTCCGTGCAGTCTGGTCTGTGGCCGCGCTCGTCGGCGCGACCTTGAAGCTCAGCTTCGTTTGGCTTTTGGCCGATACGCTCAACGCGCTTATGGCCCTTCCAAACTTGGTGGCCTTGGCATTGCTTAGCCCGATCGTCTTTAAGATTACAAAGGAGTTTTTTGACAGCCGCGGCAAGTCCGAAAACAATCCGTTCTAGTCAGGCAATGGCGCAGTAAAAACCGCACCATTAACAAACATGAGGCGGGGGTGAATAAGTACCTCTCGCCTTTATTCTGCGCATGTGAAGGCGCACAGGGCTCAGCGCTTGCCGTAGTAAAGCCCCACCACATGCTCCGCCTCGGCAAAGAACAACCAGCGCTGCGCAAAGGTGCCCAGTGCATGGCAGGTCACAGCCAAACAAATCATGAGTACACTGCTTGAGATCATCACCAAGACCAAAGGTGCAGCAATCATCAGCGCAAAAGCGATCATCCGCAACTTCACCGCATGCTTGCGACCCACCTGATGCACCATCTCTTTCAACAGATAGTTATTGCCCGTATGGGGCGGCTCGAAGGCACGCACGATGCCGCGCACGCCCAGGCCGGTTGCTGTGCCGATATCCGTACCTCGCTCCTGAAAACGTCCATCACCCGACAGCCAGGCGAATAACTGGATGACCCCAGCCACACACAAAAGCCCAATCGCGGGGCCAACCTGCCCGGCAAGCAATCCACCGCCACCAAGCGACAAAGCCAAAAACAGCACGGGCGTGCTCCAATGGTTCCAACGCGGAACGGTCTTCAGCTGCGCATAAATCATCGAGGTGGCAAAAACGGTCAGAACGGACAAAGCCGCGCCGATATAGCCCAAAGCCTGCCAAGCAGCATCATAAAACACAGCCCCAAGAGCAAACACCCCCATGACCAGCAAACAGGCAACAGCCAAGCACCCCTCACGGCTCAACCAGCTGCTACGCCATTGCGAAAAGGCCTTCAGAAACCGCTGCGGATTGCCCAAATGAAAGGTCGAGGCCAAAAGCCCGCCCACCGCCAGCGCAAAGGCCAAAGCATAATAAAAAAACGCCACCCAGCCGCGCACATCAGGCAGGCCAAGCCCGAGCCATGTGAGCAGGCCAAAGCCCAAACCAGAAGCGACAGTGAAGAGTATTACAGAACCAGCAGGATGCATCAGAGTTTCTCCAAAGCTTTGTCGAGCCAACCAAGGAAGCCTTTTTGCGTACCAGAGACCGGCTCCAAATAAGGGGCCAGAATATCGAGATCAGCCGGCACATCTTTCGGACGTGGCGGCAGGTATTTGTTCACCGGCTTGGTGCCCAGCTCAGGCATCAGATCCATGCCCCCACGCGCCGCAACCAATTGTGACACCTCGGAGGTTTCGTCGCCCAAATCACCAAAATGCCGCGCGCCAGAGGGGCAGGTGCGCACACAGGACGGAACGCGGTCCTCTTCAGGTAGATTTTCATTGTAGATGCGGTCCACGCAAAGCGTGCATTTCTTCATCACACCTGCCGCTTGGTCCATCTCCCGCGCCCCATAGGGACACGCCCAAGCACACAAACCACAGCCAATGCACGCATCCTCATTCACCAGAACGATCCCGTCCTCACTGCGCTTATAGCTCGCGCCGGTGGGGCAAACGGTCACGCAGGGCGCATCTTCGCAGTGCAGGCAAGATTTCGGGAAGTGGATCAACTGCGCCGGGCCTGTCTCTGGCTGTACCTCATAGGAATGCACACGGTTCAGGAAGGTGCCCGATGGATCCGCCCCATAGGGATCTTGATCTGACAGGGGCGCGCCGTAATTCTCGGTGTTCCAGCCTTTGCAGCTGACCACACAGGCGTGGCAACCGACGCATGTGTCAAGGTCAATGACCAAGCCCAGCTTTTTTGTCGAGGGTTCGGGTAAGGTTGTCATAGCAGACCTCCTGAAATATGGGCAGCGGATGAACCGCGCGGGATTGGCGTGACGCACCCGCCCGGTCGAGGGGCGGTTCCTGCGCGGCCCGGTGTCATACACCGAGCGGGTATCATAGCGAAGATCATTATGAGCCTACCTTTCTGGAGATAGAATTTTGCGCCACATCTAGCAAAGGGTAAAAAAGGGCAGCATCGGCAAGGAGCAGCAAGGCAGGTGTGACCCCGCGATACGCCGCCACTTGCTTCGCCTGTATTGGCTGATTGAGCAGGCAGCTGCTGAGTTCATTTGCATTTCCAACCGGCAGATCCAAGAGTCACCCCTCCCCGACCGGCGCGAGGCCGGGTGTGAAACAGCGGTTTGCGAATGCGGCAAGATCGGCATTGAAGGCCGCGGCCTCCTCCCAAAAAGGCGAATGGCCGGACTTGTGATAGATTTGCTCTTCCGCCTTCGGAAAATGCGACAGGGCTTGTTGCCCCATTTCCGCCGGGGCCAAGCGCTCATGCGCGCCCCAGGCCACCCAAGCGGGTTTAACCGTCGCCTCGGCCACGGCCCGGCGATCCTCTTGGCGCAACCGCGCCGCGGCCCGCACCTTCGGCGGTACGAGCATATTATAGCCCACCGCCTGCGCCAATGTAGCAGCATCGGGCTCTTGATAGAAACACACCGCAACAAAGGCTTGAACGGCGGCAAGATTTTCTGCCAGATCCTCGGAATACATGCCCATAGCCTTTGCAGGGGGATCATTGCGCACCTTTGCAGCCGCAGGCGGCAAATGCGCCCCGGTGGTGATGGAGGAGCCAATCAGGCCGACACCCGCCAGAGCAGCATCACCGAAATGCTCCAAATAATCCATCACGACCCAGCCACCCATAGACCAGCCGACCAGCAAGGGCGCCTCAAGACCCAGGGTCTTAATGATCGCCTGCATATCCTCTGCCCAGGGCCGGCTATTGTCATAACAGACCGGATCGAGAGGTTTATCCGATTGCCCATGGCCACGCAGATCGGGCAAGATCAACCGGAACCGCTCCGCCAGCTCGGACTGCCGCGCAAAAGACAGGTGGCATTGCGACCAGCCATGCACCAAAATGATCGCCGGTGCCGCTTCTGGCCCGAGATCATGCACGCAGAGCTGCACGCCACCATGGCCAGTTATGCAATGCTTGCGGTTCATTCACCAACTTTCCACTGCATCGCATTGGGGCCTTGTTCAACCGGCGAGGTGATCGGCTCAAAGCGCGGGCTGCTTTCGGCTTGTTGTTCGGCCTTCTCGATTTTCACCCGCAGATCGAACCAGGCCGCTTGGCCAGTTACCGGATCAGAGTTCGACCAACGCAGCCCATCGCCCTTAGGCGGTTGCAGCTCATGGATCAGATGGTTGAGCAGGAAACCTTTGGTCGCCTCTGGTGCCTTTTCATCCAAGGCCCAAGCCCCCTTACGCTTGCCGATCGCGTTCCAGGTCCAAACGGTATTTTCGTTCAGCGCAGCCATATGCGCAACCGGCACGACAATCGAACCATGGGCGGAAGTTACCCGCGCCCAGTCGCCCTCAGCAAAACCATTGGCCTGCCAAATCTTGGTCGGCACAAAGAGCGGGTTTTGCCCATGGATTTGCCGCAGCCAGGCATTTTGTGTCCCCCATGAATGATACATCGCCATCGGGCGTTGAGTCAGCGCATGGATGGGGAATTCCTCCACATCTACCGCGCCATCTTCGAAGGGCGCATACCACATGGGCAAGGGATCCAAGGTCTGCTGGATCTGCGCGCGCAGATGCTCTGGCGGTTGACGCTCTCCGTGACCTTCTGCCGCCAATTGAAAACGGCGCATGGGCTCGGAATAAATGTCGAAAAGATAGGGTTGTGGCGCGTCATAAATACCGATTTTGACGGCCCAATCTTGGTAGGCGGCATTCCATGGTTTATAGTAATCTGCCCCTTCAGGAACGTGGATTTCATAGAAGCCGCCATTGTCGATATAGGCCTGCATTTGATCGGGGTTAGAGGCGCCGCGGCCTTCCTCTTGGCCCATCTCGCCGCGGAACCCGATCAACGGCCCTACGCCGGGGCGACGCTCGTGATTGACGATGTAATCTGCATAGTCTTTGTATTTTGCAGAGCCGTCGTCATTGACAAAGCCCTTGAGCCCCATACGCGCGCCCAAGTCGACCAGAACTGATTGAAAGCCGCGCACATCGCGGTCCGGCTCCACCACTGGCCAACGGATGCTATCAGCCGCACCACCCGCTTCACAGATTGGACGATCCAGCAAAGAAATGCAGTCGTGGCGCTCCAAATAGGTCGTGTCCGGCAATATCAGATCCGCATAGGCCACCATTTCCGAGGAATAGGCGTCCGAATAAATGATCTTCGGGATCACATATTCGCCGTTTTCGTCTTTATCGGTGAGCATCTCCATAACACCACCGCTGTTCATCGAGCTGTTCCAGCTCATATTCGCCATATACATGAACAGGACGTCAATTTTATAGGGATCGCCAGCATGGGCGTTGGAGATCACCATATGCATCAGACCATGCGCAGACATGGGGTTTTCCCAAGTATAGGCCTTATCAATGCGTGCGGCGCTGCCGTCCTCTTTGAGGCAAAGATCGTCCGGCCCCTGTACATACCCCAAATGCGGCCCGTCCAGCGCCGCGCCAGGCGTGACCTTACAGTGCGGTTTGGGATGCGCAGAGACGGGTTTTGGATAGGGAGGCTTAAAACGAAACCCGCCGGGAACCTCAACCGTGCCCAAGATGATTTGCAGTAGGTGCAGGCTGCGGCAGGTTTGAAAACCGTTTGAATGAGCCGATACGCCCCGCATGGCGTGAAACGACACCGGGCGACCAATCATCTTGTCATGCTTATTGCCGCGGAAATCTGTCCAGGGCTGGTCAAGCTCGAAGGCTTCATCAAAGGCAACGCGGGCCAAATCTGCGGCGATGGCCCGGATCCGGTCTGCGGAGATTCCACAGCGATCCGCAACATTCTCTGGCGCATGGTCATCAGACAAATACCGATCGGCCAAATGTTGGAACACCGTACGATGCCCTTCATAGGTGGCGGCCAAATCTGGTGTGATGCCTTTGGTGTCAAAGGCCACAGGTTTTCCAGATTTACGGTCAATAACCAAAAGCTTGCCATCTGCGCCGCGCAGCAACATGCCCTTATTTGGCCCTTCGGTGCTGTCCACCAGCGCAGGCGCGTTGGTCAGCTGCGCGAGGTAATTCAAGTCAACTTTGCCAGCTTTGAGCAGCAAATGCACCAAAGACAGGATAAACAGCCCATCCGTGCCGGGCGTGATGCCCACCCATTCGTCGGAGATTGCATTATAGCCCGTGCGGATTGGGTTCACACCAATCACCTTCGCGCCGCGTTCTTTCAAACGGCCCAAACCCATTTTGATCGGATTGCTGTCGTGATCTTCGGCCACACCAAAGAGCATGAACAATTTTGTCCGCTCCCAATCGGGTTGTCCAAATTCCCAAAAAGCGCCGCCCATGGTGTATATGCCGCCGGCGGCCATATTCACCGAGCAAAAACCACCGTGGGCTGCATAGTTAGGCGTGCCGAACCCCTGGGCCCAAAAGGAGGTGAAGCTTTGTGATTGATCGCGCCCGGTAAAAAACGCCAGTTTTTCGGGGTTTTCTTTATGGACCGGTTCCAACCAATCCTGCGCCAGCTGTAGCGCCTCGTCCCATGAAATTTCTTCAAAAGCCCCGGAGCCCCGCGGCCCGACCCGCTTCAGTGGCGCGCGCAGGCGCGAGGGGGCATTGACCTGCATAATACCCGCCGAGCCTTTGGCACAAAGAACCCCCTTATTCACAGGGTGATCGCGGTTGCCTTCGATATAGGCAACCTTGCCCTCCTTCATGTGGACATTGATCCCACAACGACAAGCGCACATATAGCAAGTGGTCTTGCGAATCTCATCACTCACTTTGGGTGACAAGTTCAGTTTTGGTTCTTCAAATCCCATGGGTAGGACCCCCTATTGCCTGCCAGTCAGGTATTTTTTTGGACGGCTGCCTGAGCTGCCGTTACACAAATCATGTCGATGATGTCATCCGCAGTACAGCCGCGTGACAAATCATTTGCGGGTCTCGCCAGGCCTTGTAAAATCGGACCAATGGCCTTGGCACCACCAAAACGCTGCGCAATTTTATACCCAATATTGCCTGCATCCAAATTCGGAAAGACAAAGACATTGGCCTGCCCAGCGACGGGTGAACCCGGTGCTTTCGCAGCGCCGATTGACGGCACCATGGCGGCATCAAATTGCAATTCGCCATCGACCACAAGATCCGGTCGCGCCGCCTGAACCAAAGCTGTAGCCTCGCTGACTTTGGTGACATTGGGATGTTTGGCACTGCCATGCGTTGAGAACGACAGCATGGCGATTTTTGGCTCCAGCCCGGTGAGACTGCGCATCGATTCTGCAGAAGACATCGCAATATCGGCCAATTCTTCAGCGCTTGGGTCAATCACCAAGCCACAGTCAGTGAAGACATTCACAGGGCTGGGTAGATCTGGGCGATCTTCGAAAAGCATGAAGAAAAAAGATGATAACAGCTTTGTACCCTCTGCGGTGCCAATCACCTTGAGTGCTGCGCGAATGATATCCGGCGTGGCATAGACCGCCCCGCCAATCGTGCCATCGGCATCTCCGGCCGCGACCATCGCTGCCGCGAAAAAATTGGCTTGGGACAATTCCACCTGGGCCTTTTCGGGCGTCATGCCCTTGACCGCACGCTTGCGGACATATTCCGCAACATAGCTGGGCAATCGCGCACTTGTGGCGGGGTTTTCTATGAGGATATCGCCAGTTCCGCCCGCCGCGGCCAGCGCCGGTTGCACCAAGGCCGGGTCGCCGATGCAAATAATCTTGGCCAAATTCGCAGCAGAAGCCGCGACCGCGGCTTCTGCAACGCGAGGGTCCGCACCCTCGCTCAATACTATCGTTGGCGTTGCGCCGGAGGTGGCGGCAAGAATATCGCGAAATGCCGCCACACCGAAGCTCCTTATTCAGCCGCCATATCTGTCGAAGACACGCCTGCAACTTGAACAGGTTTTTTCATTGCATCCCGACGGAAAGGCTCACCCAATTCTTGGTTCAACAAGACCTCGATCAAAGTGGTTTTATTGTTTTCCATTTGATCTTTGATGGCTTGATTTAACACATCGGTCAACTCGTCCATAGTTTTCACCTGCACACCAATCAGGCCACACGCCTGGGCGATCCCGGCGTAGGAGACTTTGGTGTCCAACTCAGTGCCGACAAAATTGTCGTCGAACCATAGGGTAGAGTTACGCTTTTCAGCGCCCCATTGGTAGTTCCGGAACACGATCTGTGTCACAGCGGGCCATTCTTCCCGGCCAATCGCTGTCAGCTCATTGACCGCAATCCCGAAGGCACCGTCACCTGCAAAACCGACTACAGGAACTTGTGGCTGGCCAATTTTCGCGCCGACAATCGAGGGCAGACCGTAGCCACAGGGACCGAAGAGACCGGGTGCGAGATACTTACGGCCCTCATCAAAGGACGGGTAGGCATTGCCGATGGCGCAGTTGTTGCCAATATCTGAGGATATAATCGCCTCTTTTGGCAGAGCCGATTGAATAGCGCGCCACGCCATACGCGGAGACATCCAATCTGGCTTGTCCGCACGCGCACGCTGGTTCCAGGTGGTGCCTGGATCGTCATCTTCGTGATCCATTGAGGTCAGCTCTTGCGCCCAAGCTGATTTGGTTGTGGCGATCAAGTTCTTGCGCTCCTCGCGCCCTGCATCACCAGCCGTCTCAGACAGGCGGGCCAGCAAACCCTGCGCCACTTTTTTCGCATCCCCAACGATGCCAACGCTCACAGGTTTGGTCAAACCAATCCGATCTGGGTTGATATCCACCTGAATGATTTTTGCATTTGTTGGCCAATAATCGATTCCATAGCCCGGCAATGTTGAGAAGGGGTTAAGCCGTGTGCCCAGCGCAACCACCACGTCAGCCCGTGAGATCAGCTCCATGCCCGCTTTTGAGCCATTATAGCCCAAAGGACCCGCAAACAAAGGATGCGAGCCGGGGAAGGCATCATTGTGCTGATAGCCGACGCAAACTGGTGCATCCAAACGCTCAGCCAAGGCTGCAACATCGTCAAACGCATCGGCCAAGACAACGCCAGCGCCATTCAAGATAACGGGGAATTTCGCGTTGGAGATCAATTCAGCCGCTTCCGCAACCGCGCTGTCACCACCTTGTGGGCGCTCGAATGCAACGATTTTTGGCAGTTCAATGTCAACAACCTGGGTCCACATATCACGCGGAATGTTGATCTGTGCTGGCGCGGAGGCCCGATGTGCCTGCATAATCACTCGGTTGAGGACTTCAGCCACTCGGCTCGGATCGCGCACTTCTTCTTGGTAGGCAACCATATCTTCGAACAATTTCATTTGCTCAACTTCTTGGAAGCCACCCTGACCGATTGTTTTGTTGGCAGCTTGCGGTGTGACCAAAAGCAAAGGTGTATGGTTCCAATAGGCAGTTTTGACCGCGGTGACGAAATTGGTGATACCAGGACCGTTTTGCGCGATCATCATGGACATTTCGCCCGTGGCGCGGGTGTAGCCATCCGCCATCATGCCTGCAGACCCTTCATGGGCACAGTCCCAAAACATAATTCCAGCTTTTGGGAAAATATCAGAAATCGGCATCATGGCAGAACCAATGATCCCAAAAGCGTGGCGGATACCGTGCATCTGAAGCGTTTTTACAAAGGCTTCTTCTGTGGTCATTTTCATGGGTCAGCTCCTTAAAGGGATTGCATATGCCACGGCATTCTCTCGCGGCATCTCTGTGAGTGTATCTCTGCCCTCCTATTAGGGCATAGACAATGACATATTTAGGGCCAGTTTCGACCCTCCAATATATCCAATTCGAAAATTTCACCCAGATGTCGTTTTTTGAGACCGCTGGCGCAATATTTCTTTGAGCCAATAGTCAGCTGTCTGCGGTTTTCCAAGAAAATACCCCTGCGCATGGGTGATTCCCGCTGCGCGCACGAGGTCCAATTGACTCTGCGTCTCGATTCCCTCTGCGATGATTTGAAAACCCATGGTTTTGGACATCTCAACCAGGCCGTGCATAATGCCTTCGCGGCTTTCTCGTGTCTGGCTTTACACGAAGCTTCGGTTGATTTTCACTATATCAATTGGGTATTCCAGCAACCGTTCTAGGTTGGACATACCAATGCCAAAATCGTCCAACGCAATCCGCATGCCCCTTGATCTCAGAGTTTTGATCAGAGTTTTGGTGGCCGCGGGATTATCAATCACTGTGCTCTCGACAATTTCAAAAACTGTCATCTCTGGCGGCAACCCGTTGAACAGAGCTTTGAGCCAGTCTGCGTCTAAGCCCGGTATCACGGTGTTGTTCAGGAATTTACTCGAAATATTCCATCCGCAGTAGATCGGCGGGTCCAATTTAGAAAAACCAATCGCAGCCTCATTGGCCGCTTCAAGTGGTGGCCGCACGCCGCGTTTGTAACTGTCTGCCATCAGATCCAAAAATTGCCCCGGCAATAAAATCTCGCCATCCGGTTTGACCCATCGGATTAAAGCCTCAACCCCCTCAATTCGATCCTGTTCCAAATCAAAAATTGGCTGAACAAAATAGGTGATTTCCCCATTTTCCAAAGCTGCTCCAACCTCTTCTGCAGAGGGGCGTGATTGTTTTTGCCGCATGCGGCGCACAACTTCGTGATCTCCTGCTAAAATCTGGTTTTTGCCCTTAGACTTCGCTTCATAGAGCGCCGCATCAGCGACATTCAATGCGCTTTCCATTTTTTGATCTGGGCGCAATTCGCACACGCCGATGCTGGCGGTGCGGATCACTCGGCGCCCGGCAACCTCTACATTCGCCTCCACCACTGCTCGCAAAAAGCGGTGCGCCACCTGCCCACCCCGGTCCAAGTCACAACCTTTAAGAAAGACGCAAAACTCATCCCCACCGAGCCGCGCGACAAAATCTCCGGGCCGACATGCCGCCACCATGGCATCGGTCACCTCAATCAGCAGCGCATCGCCGACATCATGGCAATAGGTGTCATTCACGGTCTTGAAATCATCCAAATCCACATAAAGCAGCGCGTGGGTTTCGGTGCGTTCAGGGCGGTCTATCCGCTCCACCAAATACCGACGCGATTGCGCCGGGGTCAGATCATCAAGATCAACATAGCGAGAGAGCTTGGAGTTCGACAGCCGCAACCGCTCAATCAGGCGGCGCATTCTCCGACGCTCAACGCGACCAAGGTGGAGCTTGTAAAGTAAGAAAATCAGCACCACAAAAAGCCACAACAAAAATAATATAAGAAATATCAACGTCATAACGAAATTATTAAAACCCATCACCGGCCCATAGCGCAAGAATAAATCGCACCAGGCGCTCACGACCCCCGATGCGCATTCAATCTCACCCTACGTCACATCTCGCAATATTCTTGTGATTTCAGATATATATGATCGCAACACCCGAGATTACATAGCGCAGGCGCTTGAGCTATGCTCCATTGCGAGTTAGCAACGTTCTGGAAAATTCTTGCCCAGGAGCACTCTCATGGCTGACTATAAATTCGACACCCTATCGCTTCACGCCGGCCAAAGCCCCGATGCGCGCTTTGGCAGCCGGGCCGTCCCTATTCACCAAACCACCAGCTATGTTTTTGACAGCACCGAACACGCAGCTGCTCTATTTAATATGGAAGTTGGCGGGCATATCTATTCGCGCCTGACCAATCCCACTGTCGCCGTACTCGAGCAACGTTTGGCCGCTTTGGATGGTGGGGTCGCGGCTGTTGCCACGGCCTCCGGCATGTCAGCGCTCTTTGTGACCGTTCTGGCCCTATGCTCGGCAGGTGATCACATTGTCAGCTCTTCGCAAATGTATGGCGCAAATATCAACCTGTTTGAACACACGTTGAAACGCTATGGAATCGAGACCAGCTTCGTGGCACCCAATGACCCCGCAGCCATTGCTGAAGCCATTCGCCCGAATACCAAAATGGTCTTTGGCGAGGTGATTGGCAATCCCGGCATGGATATCATGGACGTGCCGGCTGTGGCCAAAATTACCCAGGCTGCGGGCATTCCTTTGGTCATCGACGCCACGTTTAACACCCCTTGGATGGTCAAACCAATCGAATTGGGCGCAAATGTGGTCATCCATTCGCTCACCAAATGGATGGGCGGCCATGGCATTGCTTTGGGTGGTGCGGTGATTGACGGAGGCAATTTCGATTGGGGCCAAAATGACAAATTCCCCATGCTCACAACCCCGCATTTCGGCTATCAGGGCGCGGTTCTTTGGGAAGAATTCGGACCGGCAGCCCTATCGGTGCGCATCCGCACGGAAGGCATGATGAATGTCGGACCCTGCATGTCACCGCAAAATGCGTTCTACATCTTGCAAGGTCTCGAAACCCTTGGTCTGCGGATGGAAAAACACATGTCCAACACCGCAGCAATGCTGGAGTTCCTGGTGGGTCACGAGCAAATCGCCTGGGTCAAACACCCCAGCTTGCCAGATCATCCAGATCATGACACCGCAATGCGGCTCATGCCAAAAGGCCAAGGCTCAATCATCGCCTGCGGTATCGAAGGCGGCCGCGATGCCGGGCGCGCCTTTATCGAATCCGTGCAGCTGGCCAGCCATTTGGCCAATGTCGGGGACGCCAAAACTCTGGTGATCCACCCCGGCTCCACCACCCATTCGCATCTCACCTCAGAGGCTATGGCCTCCGCAGGGCTGACCGACGATTTAATTCGGATTTCAGTTGGGCTCGAAAATCAAAACGACATTATTGATGATTTCAAACAGGCACTGCGCACCGCTGGAAAATTAACCTCTGCCAAGGCAAAAGGAACAGGCGCATGAGACTGACGCTGGATAATATCGAAATTTTTGCCTCAACCGGCGGGCGCGAGTTTGATCCATCAGGCCCCGTCGTGCTCTTCGTTCACGGCTCTGGCCAATCGCATCTCGGTTTCATGTTGCAGCATCGTTTCTTTGCCAATCGTGGCTTTCAGTGCATCACGCCCGATATGCCAGGGCATGGGCTGTCCAAGGGCGAGGCGCTTACAACTGTGGAGGCCATGGCCGATTGGTATGCAAAATTCATGCAGGCCCTAGGCATCCAAAAAGCAATTTTGGTTGGCCATTCCATGGGCGCTTTGATCGAATTGGAATTGGCCAGCCGTTATCCTGATCTCGTCAGCAAAGCGGCCTTTATCAGCACAGCGCTAGCGATCCCCGTCAATGATGCGCTGATCAATCTGGCCGCAACAAAAGAAAGTGCCGCCATCTCCGCGATGATGGATTGGGGCCATGGCTCGGCCGGGCATATTCATGACCACACAATGCCCGGCACCTCACATATGCTTTATGGCAGCCGCCTTATGGCCGGCAATGCACCTGGAACGCTGCATAAAGATTTGGTGGCTTGTAACGCCTATAGCAACGGCGCCGCAGCCGCGCAGTCTGTCACCTGTCCCACCTTGACCGTGGTCTGCGGCCAAGACCGTATGACGCCCCGTAAAACTGGATTGGCCCTCCAGGCTGCGTTAGGGGGTGAGCTGGTCGAAATTGCCCAATCGGGCCATATGTCGATCACCGAACACCCTTTTGACGTCAACAAAGCCCTACGGGCATTTTTCTAACAGGCACATAGAGCATGACTTTCAAACGCATCGCAGTTATTGGCGCTGGCACCATGGGCTCTGGCATCGCCGGACAAATCGCAAATGCAGGCCATAAGGTTCTCCTGTTAGATCTCACAACCAAAGCGACCGATTACGCTTTGGAGCGGCTGCAAAAATCTGAACCCGCGCCGTTGCACCAGCGCGGCAATGTTGATCTGATTGAGACGGGCACCATCGAGGCTGATTTTAACAAGCTCGCGGAATGCGATTGGATTGTTGAAGCCGTGGTCGAACGTCTCGATATCAAGCGCGATCTGTACAAACGTTTGGATGCGGTGATCCGCGAAGACTGTATCGTCACCTCCAATACCTCCACAATTCCAATCAAACTTTTGGTGGCCGAAATGCCTTTGGCCTTCCGGCAAAGATTTGCCATCACCCATTATTTCAACCCTGTGCGCTACATGCGCCTTTTGGAGCTTGTCCGCGGCGCAGATACCCGCACCGATGTGATAGAGCGCCTATCGCGCTACAATGACGAAATTCTTGGCAAGGGCGTGGTTCCTTGCAATGACACCCCTGGGTTTTTGGGCAATCGCGTTGGCGTCTTTGCGCTCCAGGTGGGAATGGATGAGGCCTTCAAACAGGGTCTTTGCATCGAAGATGCCGATGCTTTAATGGGCCGGCCGATGGGCATCCCAAAAACCGGGGTGTTTGGTCTGTATGATATGATCGGCGTGGATCTCATGTCTGATGTGGTGGACACTTTGGGCGATATTCTCCCTGAAAATGACGTGTTTCACGCAGTTGGACGCTCAAACAACCCGGCAAACGCTTTGATCAATACGATGATCTCAGAAGGGTTCACCGGCTTGAAATCTGGCAAAGGCGGATTTTATCGCGAGGACCAGGCCGTTGACTTGACCAGCGGCGCGCTGCGCCCGCGTATCACAGAGCTGCCGGCCTTGGCGCAACAAGCCGCGAATGCGCAGCAAGATGGGCGCGAAACCCTGCCCATGATGACCGAAGGCTCCGGGGCGCATCACCAATTTTGTCGCAATTTTCTGGGCCGTGTGCTCGCCTATGCAGCTGATTTAATCCCGGATGTTACCAGCACGCCGCAAGACATTGATGACGCGATGAAGATGGGATTTAACTGGATTCGCGGTCCATTTGAAATGATTGATGCTTTGGGCGCTGAAGTCGTGATCAAACTGGCTCAAGACGCCGGTTGCGCGATACCCCAAGCGCTGCAAACATCCGCGGACCACGGCCCGTTCTATCAGGTGCAAGATGCCACTTTGATGGTGCGCAATTTTGATCAAACCACATCCCAGCTCGAACCCGTGCAGCTGCCCGAAGGCACAGAACGCTTTAGCCTGACACGCCGCACTTTGATGCCCATTGCCAGCAATCGCGCAGCCAGCCTTTGGCGCCTGCCCGGTGATCTGCGCTTGGTGGAGTTTCATTCCAAAGCCAATGCGCTCACAGGCGAGAGCATGGCCATCGTGCGCCAAGCAGCCGAGGATCATGGCACCGGTATTTTGATCCATAACGATGCGCAGCACTTCAGTGCAGGGGTCGATTTGAATCGCTTTGCCGATTTCATTGCCCGCGAAGCCTGGGGAGAAATGGATGCCTTTCTCAATGACTTCCAGCAAGCGGTGGCGGCACTGAAATATTGCCCCGTGCCCGTTGTCGGTGCGCCCTCTGGTCTCTCGCTCGGCGGGGGCTTCGAGGTACTATTGCATTGCGACCGCCTGCTCACCCATGCCAATTCCGTGCTGGGATTGGTGGAAAGCGGCGTTGGAGTTGTGCCCGGCGGTGGTGGGGTCAAAACCACCTACCAACGCTGGTTTGAGGCAACAGGCGATGCAGAAATCGCCGCTTGGGAAAGCTGGATGCAAGTCGGCTATGGCAAAACTGGCGAAAGCCCGGAGCAGGCTACAAAACTGCGGTATTTTCAGCCCGGCCACGACGAAACCGTGATGAACCGCGACAAGCTCATCACCCGCGCCAGCGCTATGATCCGCGAGATGGCGCCAGGTTACATACCGCCAGAGCCCCCCAAAATGACCCTGCCCGGTCAGGCCGTCTATGCAAAAATGGACGCATTCATGGCCGATGGTGTAGCCAAGGGCTGGTTCAAACCCCACAACAAAACCACAGCGATGGAAATCGCAACCATAGTGGTGAACACCAGCTCAGATGCCCCGCTAGAGGTCACTGAACAAGATATGTTCGACCGTGAGCGCGCCGCCTTTCTTCGGCTTGCGAAAACACCTGAGACTAAAGGCTGGATCAACGCAATGCTCAGCGGTGCCGCGATCGAATAAACCTATCGCTGCGGTGGCAGTTGGATGTCAAAGGCCGCGCGAATGCGGGCATCGGCTTCCGCCGACAGATAGGTCGGATGCCACTGCAACAAACTGCGCGCCTTGGCTTTGGCCCGGTTCTGCGCATCCATGCCGCCCCGTTCTTGCCATGTGACCGGCGCCTCTCGATCGGCGGTCACAGGGTAGAAATAATCCCGCTCCATTGCAGCCATAGTTTGTGGATGACCCAAGAAATGCCCGTCTCCTTGGACCGCATCCACAATCACTTGGAAGCCAAGGTTCTCCTCTGTCACCTCAACCCCGCGCAACATGCGATAAATATGGCCGAGCATATCGTTGTCGAGAACAAAGCCCTCGAAAGAAACTCCGAGCAACGCTGCGGTCATGCCGGCGCTTTCATAGATCATATTGGCACCCGAAAGCGCGGCCGCAAGGGCCGTCACCCCTTTCTCCGCCCCGTATTGCGCGTCAATCGCCTTAGAATCCGTCATGGAGCTGGCCACTCCGCTGACAAGTCCCAGCCAATTTGAAAGCTGCGCTGATGCGGCATTCATCAGGGCAATCTCACCGCCGCCGCCTGAAAACGCGCCGCTGCGTAGGTCAATCACGAAGGGCCAGTTGGAAAAAATCATCGGATGGCCCGGCTTCATCACATGTACCATGGCCAGAGCCGCCAATGTTTCCGCTAAAGATTGCGCCAAAAATCCCGCAGGAGTGGCCGGCGCCGTTGCGCCCGATTGTGCCGCGGTGATGCAGCTGACCGTGATATTATGGGCCACGCATTCAAAACAGACCTCGACCGCATCCGCCCCAAATCGCAGGGGCGAGATCATCGGGCTTATATGGGCCGCCAACCACGGCCGTTCCGAAAACGCGCCTTCGCGACCCTCCGCCATATCCATCATCTTGACGATCGGAGCCACATGTTCGGCCGAGGTGAACGAGGTGGCCACAGGTTTGCTGGTGCCCACGAGCAAGGCATAGGCTGTATTGACGTCGAGAGCCTCCTCTCCCACCAAATCGGTGGCAACGCAGCAACGTGTAAACCAGCTAACATTGGTCAGTTGGTCCTGTAGCCGGGCAAAGTCATAGAGGTCTTGAAGCGTCGATGCGCGATAGTCACCGCTGTCCAAATCCAAAGTCTGCACTGCCGCGCCGCCAGTACCGAAATGCACCCGATCCCCGCCCACTTGGATGCTGCGCGCAGCATCCCGACCGTGCAGCGTGATGGTTTTTGGGGCGGATGCAATAGCCTGGGCAATCAAACGACGTGGGATATGGATCCGCCCAGCTTCAAATCGCGCCCCCTGCTGCACAAAGAGATCGCGCAAGCGGCCCGGCACCTCACCAACCCCAAGGTCTTCCAGCAAACGCAGGGCCATCTCATAGATCTGCTCCATATCAGAAATGCTCAAAGGCTTATATTGGCCCCCACCCCCGCCGGGGGGCGCGGGATTGATCGGCAGGGCTTGACCGCGTCGCAGATGTCGCCCCGCTCTGCCACCTGTCGCGCGCGCCATAACACTCCTTTCGCTTATTGCCGCATGCACCGTGCCGATGCGCCTTCTCGATTCACCGTCTCGCGCGATCAAGCTTCCGTCAAGAAAAATGCCGCGCGATGAGGTGTTATTTCTTTACGCCAAATGTCAGTGAAGTTAGAATTCCAAAGCAGCTTCGCGATATGGCGGGGGGTAATCCCCAAAGGAGGCCACCAATGAAATCTCAGGCACGCGTTGTCGTTATCGGCGGAGGCATCGCCGGGTGCTCAACCCTTTACCATTTGACCCAAGAAGGTTGGAGCGATGTGGTTTTGGTGGAGCGCGATGAGTTAACCTCCGGCACCACATGGCATTCGGCGGCACAGGTTACCAATTTCGGCATGTCGCAGGTGATGATTGGTCTCAAAAGCCACTCGATCAAACTCTACCAAGAGCTGGCCGCAGATCCCGAATACCCTGTCGGATATAATTTTGGAGATGGCGGCATCCGGCTGGCAAATACCCAAGCTCATATGGATGGATACGCCCATTTCACCAGTCTGGCCAAGGGCATGGGGGTTGAATTCGAAGTGTTGGATGCGCAGGAATGCGCCCGGCGGCACCCGCTGATCTCGACCGAAAATTTAATGGGTGGCCTCTGGGATCCAACGGATGGGCATATCGACCCGGCACAGCTGTGCCAAGCCTTGGCGCGCCGAGCCCGCGCCGCTGGTGCTGAGGTCTATCGTTTCACCTCGGTAACGGGTTTGACGCAACATGCCGATGACAGCTGGACGGTGCAGACCGACAAGGGCGATATACGCGCTCAGATTGTGGTCAATGCCTGCGGCTACCGGGTCAATGAGGTCGGTGCGATGATGGGTGTTGAGCATCCTGTGGCCAGCATGGAACATCAATATTTCATCACCGAAGATATGCCGGGCGTTATGGAGGCCGGGCATCGGATCCCACTGCTGCGCTGCCCCATCTCCGACTATTATTCACGGCAGGAAAAGAATGGCCTTTTGGTCGGGTTTTATGAACAAGATTGCAAAACCTGGGGTATGGATGGGATTGATCCCAAATTCAGCAATGATCTGTGTCCCGATGATTTAGACCGGGTTATGGATGTGTTAGAAGGGGCAATTGCCCGCATGCCCGCCCTGGCGGAAGTTGGCATCAAACAGGTGGTGAATGGTCCGATCACCTATACGATTGATGGCAACCCGCTGGTCGGGCCAATTCCCGGCAAACGCAATGCCTTTTGCATCATTGGTCTCAGGGCCGGGCTTGGCGAGGGCGGTGGGCATGGCTGGCTCTTAGCCCAGCAAATCGTTCACGGGGAGGCCTGCTATGACACATGGGCCTTAGATCCGCGGCGTTTCACCGGCCATGCCACGCAAGAGCTGACGTCGCTTTACGCCATCCAAGACTATCAAAACGAATTTCGCTTCCATCTGCCTCATGAGCACCGCCCCGCCGGGCGCCCAGCCAAAACAACCCCCCTGACCCCGATCTTGGATCAGGCTGGCGCGCATTTCACTGTAGTTAATGGCTGGGAACGCTCTGACTATTTCAAACCCTCTCCAGATTTCGTGGAGGACTATGGCTATGCCTTCACACAGGTACATGAGGTGGTCGCCGCCGAAGTGGCGCGGGTGCACACTCATGTGGGGCTTGCGGAAGTAAATGGGTTCAACCGGATCGAGATCACCGGCTTTGGCGCGCATGACTGGCTAGATTACATGATCTGCTCACGGGTGCCGCGCCGACTAGGAAAAGTGGGGCTTGGATATCTTCTCAATGATTATGGCAATGTGAAAGCCGAAGCCACAATTGCCAATCTCCCAGATGGCCGCATTTGGTATGGATCAGCCGCGGCGGCGGAATTCCATGATATGGATTGGTTGGACCAACATCTTCCGAAAGATGGCTCCGTCGCACTGCGCAGTTTGACCAATTACCACACGATCTTAGTCTTGGCAGGGCCAAAATCTCGCGCGGTGCTCAGCGCATGCGCCCGAGGCGATTGGTCAGCCGCGGGCTTTCCTTGGCTTTCGGTCCGCGAAGCCCGCATTGGCCATGCGCCGGCAATCGTCATGTCGGTTAGCTTTTCGGGTGAATTGGCCTATGAAATTCACGTTCCAAATTCCGCGCTCTTTGCCGCTTATTCCGCGCTCATGCAGGCAGGTGCCGCCCATGATATCGGGCATTTCGGCGCGCGTTCAGTGGACAGTATGCGCATGGAAAAAGGCTACCTACACTGGAAATCAGATTTGATCACTGAATTTGACCCATATGAGACCGGGCTCGACCGCTTTGTGTGCCGGGACAAAGACTTCCTCGGAAAAGCAGCGCTGCTGGGCCGGGGTGGCAAGAAGCGCCGCCAGCTGCGCATGCTTGAGATCGACGCCACACATGCAAGTCCACAGCCCAGCGACAGCCTTTATGCTGGCGGGCAGCTGGTGGGTTCAATCACCTCTGCCGACTGGGGGCACCGCACGGCCAAGAATATCGCCTATGCCTTTGTCCAGCCAGATATCACAGAGGGTCTTTGTGTTGAGATCATCGGCAAGCGCTATGCGGCCAGGGTTTTGGATGAGCCAGTTTTTGATCCAGATAACAGCCGGGTCAAATTCTAGAGCCAGATAAGAAAACGGGCCCCTAGGGCCCGTTTCATGCCTCGTTAAACTTTGCCTTTCCAGGGTACGAGCCAGTCTTCAAGCTTGCGGATACCGATGTCGATGGCAAAACCGATCACCCCGATCAGAATAATCCCCACAATCACGATGTCAGTCAGCTGAAACTTAGCCGCGACCATGATCATCATCCCAAGACCTTTTTCCGCTGCCACCAGTTCGGCTGCCACAACCGTGCCCCAACACACGCCCATAGCCACGCGCGCGCCTGTGAAGATCTCAGGCAGTGAGTTTGGAATGATGACCTTGCGCAAAATCTGCGATTTATTGGCACCCAAAGAATAGGCCGCATGCACTTTGGCAATGGCCACACCAGATACGCCGGAGCGCGCTGCAATTGCCATGATCCAGAGCGCTGCAAGAAAAAGCAAGATCACCTTGGACATCTCACCAATACCAAACCAGATAATCATCAAAGGGATTAAGGCCAAAGGCGGCACAGGGCGCATAAATTCGACAATCGGATCAAACCAGCCTCGCGCCCAATTTGTCAGACCCATGGCATAGCCAAGAGGAATACCCAAAAGCGCGCCAAACATAAAGCCAAGCAACACACGCTGCAAAGAGGCCCAAGTGTGCTCCAACAGAGTAAAGTTGCGATAGCCTTCCCGATTGAGCTGTAAAAAGCGGTTCATCGTCACTTCAGGAGCGGGCAGGTACAGCCGCGCCATACGGAACCCGGTTGAGGGCTCAAAGAAGGGCGTACCTTTTTCGGTAAGTGCCAAGCGCCCCTCGGATAGGAGAACCTGCTCCCCAGGATTTAGGGCCTGCCCATTGAGATGGGTCACAACAGCCCCATCGGATTTGTTGAACTCATCATTCTTAAATACGGACACCAGCTTTGATCCATAACGCGCGATGACCAATGTGTCATTCTTTGCGAATCCCTCGCCAAGATCAACATCAGGTTTGCTCGGAATTTTTCCCGGCGCGCCATTTTCATCTTCGGTCAGCTGAACATCTTCCGGATAAACCAAAATGGAAACGGTGGCGTCATCACTGCGCCCATCCGGCAGGGTGGAGGTATAGGTGAATTCCACCAAGCCCTCGAACGGACCTTTGGCCTTAAACATTGGCAAGGATGAATTGGTAAAAGCCACCCATAGGGCAAAAACCGCCAGAACCGATATCACAGAAGCCGCCCGGTTCGCCTTTACGGCGCTTTCATCGCCAAAAGTCACCGTCTTGAGCGAAGTAAAATCAGCGCGGGTAAAAAATTGTTTTGTGGCCCAAGCCACAATCACCAGACTAACCACGAAAATTGCGATATATACGGCAAGAAGGATCAAACCAGTCATGCGCTTTCCTCCGTGCGGCCCATTATTTCTTCTTCCATTTCCCAAATCATTGCCAAAATTTCCTCACGGGTTTTGGCGTAATCGGGATGTTTCTTAACCGCGCGTAAATCCGCGCCAACACCCATCTCTGCAAAGGGCAGGCGGTATTCTTTGTGGATGCGCCCCGGACGCGGCGCCATAACCAAAAGGCGCTCACCCAAGAGCAAAGCTTCTTCCACCGAATGCGTAATCAAAATGATCGTCTTGCCGGTCTCTTTCCACAGATCCAAAACCAAAGATTGCATCTTTTCACGAGTTAAAGCATCCAAAGCCCCCAAAGGCTCATCCATCAAGATCACATCTGGTTCATTTGCCAAACAACGGGCCAAAGCCACGCGCTGCTGCATACCACCAGACAGCTCATAGACCGCCTTATCTTTGAAATCTTGCAAACCCACCACTTCCAACAGACGATCTACAATTTTCTTGCTGTCTCGGCGGGGCATATTTTTCATATCGGGCCCGAAAGAAACATTCTCCCGCACCGTCATCCATTCAAACAAGGCGCCTTGCTGAAATACCATCCCACGTTCTGGCCCTGGTCCTTTGACCGCATGGTCATTGACAACGACCTGCCCTTCCGTGGGCGCCAAAAACCCGGCCACGATATTCAGCAATGTGGTTTTTCCACAGCCTGACGGGCCGAGAACACTTAGCAATTCACCAGATTTTATGTCCAAGGTTACGTTTTTGAGCGCTTGTACGGATCCCCCATTGGGCAAATCGAAGCGCATAGAAATATTGTCAATAAGCAGGCCTGACACCTGAAGCTCCCATCTGGCCAAATGCTTGGCCTTCTCTCATGTTAACGGAGGATTCCCGTGGACTAATCACACAGTAAAAAGGGAGGTAGGCGATCTGAAACCGCCTACCTCATTCAAAGCTTACATGTCTTTAGCAGAAACCAGAGGACCTGTATTTACGTTGTCAGCATAGCTGCCCTTGGCGCTGTCGATTGAACCTGCGTTCACGAAAACATCCGCAACACCTTTCATGAAGGTCTGCGCATTGCCACCAAGCCAAGACTGAGATAATTGAGTGTCGGTGTCTGGGAACACAAACGTGCTCATGGAGCTTTTTGCATCTTCAACGCTCATACCGGCATCTTGTGCAATCATATTGGCCATGAACTCAGGCTGAGATGCATTCCATGCGGCGTTAGCGTCGGCAGTCACAGCCAAGAATTTCGCCACAACATCAGAATTTTCAGCGACAAAACCAGAAGGTGCTGTGGTCACGTCAAAAACCAAAATGCCCAGCTCAGTTTTTTCCGCACCTGTCAGCAATACGTTGCCGGATTCTTTCATACGGCGCAGCGCACCGCCCCAGCCGCAAGCCATGTCGACAGCGCCTTGAGCTAAGGCCGCTTGGCCTTCGGCAGGTGCCATGTCCACAACTGTCACACTGTCCAAGGATACACCAAAGTGCTCCATTTGCTTCAAGAAACCATAGTGCGCCGCTGTGCCCAACGGCACGGCCACTTTCTTGCCAGACAGTTCGCCTGCGGAGTTTTTGTCGATTTCCAAACCGGACGCGACCACACAGTTGTCGTTGTCCGCATAGGACACAGCCACGTCAACGATTTGCAAATCTTGACCTGCTGATGTTGCGACCACGAAAGGTGGAACACCCTGAGACACGGAGATATCAATGTCACCGGACGCCATGGCTGCAGACATTGCTGTGCCTGTGTCGAAAGAAACCCAGTTTACCTTCATGCCCAAGGCAGCGTCATATGCACCAGAAACTTTAGCCGCTTGGAATGGCATTGGCCACTCTAGAAAATAAGCGACGTTCAACTCGCCATGGCCGCCTGCGAATGCAGCGGAGCCGGACACCAAGGTTAACCCAGCAACAGCACTCTTCAATGCAGTTTTCAATTTCATATTATTTTCTCCCAGTTGCGCTGGCGCTTGATGGCCAACTTGTTTCCTTCATTCAATTTCGCCAGAATGAGACCGGCCTTCACCGTCAAAATGGCGAAATTCAGGAGTACACCTGACCATAAAATAGAGGCCACGCAAAGCATATTCTTGAATTTTTTTTGAGTAATATTTCAACATCACTCAAAATATTCAGAGAAATATTTGCTCAGACCTGCGCAGCTTTTATTTTGGTCACTCCCAATTTCACAACGAGCGGCTGCTGATCTTCACGCCAGCACAACGGCTTCGCCCGCGCAACACTGCAAACAGTCGTCGCATCCAGCAAGCAGAAATGCTTTTTGGATATACAAAGGATATATATCTGGACCTATTTTTAGCATAGCTTTTCTGCGCTGTTAGTTGTCAAAGTAAGTCTATCGAATTTAATCATTCTAAAATATCTGAACAAGGAGCATGGCCTATGGACGGCAATCTGCAAAATGATTTGAGTGAAGTTGTCGCCAACGACAAAGCTCATGTTTGGCATCACTTGATCCAACATAAAATGTTCGAAACCGCGGACCCTAACATTATTGTTGAGGGCAAAGGCATGCGGGTTTGGAATCAAGCCGGCAAAGAACATTTGGATGCGGTCTCCGGCGGGGTATGGACCGTAAATGTGGGCTACGGCCGCGAAAGCATTGCCGATGCCGTGCGCGATCAGCTGGTCAAAATGAACTATTTTGCTGGCTCCGCTGGCTCAATTCCTGCCGCCAATTTTTCCAAGCGCTTGATCGAAAAAATGCCTGGCATGAGCCGGGCCTATTTCTCAAACTCCGGATCGGAAGCCAATGAAAAAGGCTTCAAGATGATCCGGCAAATCGCGCATAAGAAATATGGCGGCAAGAAAAATAAAATTTTGTACCGCGAGCGCGATTATCACGGCACCACCATCGCGACTTTGGCGGCCGGTGGCCAGCATGAGCGCAGTGCGCAATATGGCCCATTCCCCGAGGGTTTCATCTCTGTGCCTCATTGCCTTGAATATCGCGAAGCGGCACAAGATAACCTTGGCCAAGGCGAAAGCTACGGCTTGCGCGCGGCAAATGCCATTGAAGATGTTATCCTGCGCGAAGGTCCAGACACTGTTGGCGGCTTGATTCTTGAGCCCATCACAGCAGGCGGCGGCGTGATTGTTCCCCCCGAAGGTTACTGGCCACGGGTACAGGAAATCTGCAAAAAATATAATGTTTTGCTGATGATAGATGAGGTCGTTTGCGGTCTTGGGCGCACCGGCACCTGGTTTGGATACCAACATTATGACATCCAGCCAGATATTGTCACAATGGCCAAGGGTGTCGCCTCTGGCTATGCGGCCATCTCATTGACCGTCACCACTGAAGAGGTGTTCGAACAGTTTAAAGACGCCAGCGATCACATGGGATATTTCCGCGATATCTCCACCTTTGGCGGCTGCACTGCAGGTCCGGCAGCAGCGCTGGAAAATATGCGTATCATTGAGGAAGAGAATCTTCTTGAAAATTGCCAAGCCCGCGGCGCGCAGTTGATTGCCAATCTCGAGGCCCTGGCAGAGAAGCACGCCATCATTGGCCAAGTTCGTGGCAAAGGCCTGTTCTGCGGTGCGGAGCTGGTGACGAACCGCGAAACCCGCGAGCCGGCACCGGAAGCAAAGGTGCAGGCAGTGGTCAAAGACTGCATGGCGCAAGGCGTCATCATCGGCGCGACAAACCGCTCCTTACCAGGGTTTAACAACACTCTTTGCCTGTCACCGGCATTGATTTGTACGGCTGAGGATATCGATCTCATCACCGATGCCATAGATCAGGCTCTGAGCCGCGTATTTGGCTAATCCTCTGAGAGGCTAAGTAAAAAGGCAGGGCGCGCCCCTGCCTTTTCATACCCAGCCAAGTCTATCCAAGCGTGCGACCTCGGTCTTGACCTTGCGCCCTTACGAAAAACGCGGCATCTATAGATCCAAAACTCGTAGAGCCTTAGGTCCAAAATGGCGATTTCTGAAGAGACTTTCTTTTTGCCGCCCGATTCGGAAGGCACGCTGCAGAACCAGATCCAACAGCTGGTCGCTGAAGCAATTCTCAGCGGACGGTTTCGGGCCGGTGAAAAAATGCCTTCAAGCCGGAAATTGGCAGCTCATTTAGGAGTGAGCCGGATCACAGTGACCCTCGCCTATACAGAGCTGCTGGCAGATGACTATCTCACAAGCCGCGGGCGGTCCGGTTATTATGTCAGCTCAAATGCACCGCAGCCGCCAAAATTCCCCATCATGCCCCGCGAAGACAAAGTCGATTGGGTCCGGGCCATTGGGCAAAAATTCTCTGGCGGGGCGACACTGATGAAACCCTCCGATTGGGGCAGTTACAAATATCCCTTCATCTATGGCCAAGCCGATGAAACCCTGTTTGACCGGTCAAATTGGCGGCTCTGTGCACTTCAAGCTTTGGGCTCGAAAGACTATGATACGCTGACCAGTGACTATTTCGATCGAGATGATCCAAAGTTGATCGAATTCATCCTGCGTCACACGCTGCCCCGACGGGGCATTAGGGCGGAACCTGATGAGGTTTTGGTCACCATGGGCGCGCAAAACGCGCTTTGGTTGACCGCAACTGTTCTGCTCAATCAAAGGCGAACAGCTGTATTGGAAAACCCCTGCTACCCGTCCTTGCGCGATGTTTTGACCCAGTCGCGCTGCCAAGTCGCCAGTGTCGAGGTGGATGCAGGCGGATTGCCACCAGATCAATTGCCGTCTGATGTCGATGTGGTCTTCACCACCCCATCCCACCAATGTCCAACCGCCACCACAATGCCGCTGGAGCGCCGCCGAACGCTCCTGAACCGCGCGGCAGAGCATGATTTTTTAATTGTTGAGGATGACTATGAGTTTGAGATGTCATTTCTTAAGGCCCCCTCTCCAGCGCTGAAATCCTTGGACCGTGAGGGGCGCGTCATCTATGTCGGCAGCTTCTCTAAATCACTATTTCCAGGGCTGCGACTTGGCTATTTGGTGGGATCCAAGCCATTTATCCGCGAGGCCCGCGCGCTGCGCTCGACCGTGCTGCGCCATCCTCCCGGCCATATTCAACGCACGGCAGCCTATTTTCTGTCACTCGGTCATTACGACGCGCTGATCCGCCGGATGGGCACCGAATTTCATGCCCGGCGCCTGGCGATGGAGGAGGCCTTCGCCCAACATGGCCTTACTGTTGCCGGGCAAGGTGCTTTTGGCGGCAGCTCATTTTGGATGCGCGCCCCAACCCAGGTTGATACCGAAAAAGTTGCAGAGCGTTTGCGCCACAAGGGCGTGTTGATTGAACCGGGCCGACCATTTTTCACCCAGAAAAATGCGCCAAAGAATTACTATCGCTTGGCCTATAGCTCGCTTCCCGTTCGGAAGATTGCCGAAGGTGTGGCGCTGATCGCAAGCGAAATGCACCCATGATCCAATTTGGCTCCGCAGCCTTGGCTTTGCCGCCAGATCACCTTGCCTTGCTCGGTCTGATTTGCTTTCTTGCCGGAGTGGTGCGCGGCTTTTCCGGCTTTGCACTTTCCGCCATGGTCATGGCATCCGGTGCTTTGATCCTGCCGCCTGTGCAACTGATCCCCGTCTGTTGGTGGCTTGAAATGACCGCCTCACTTTTCATGATGCGCGGCGGCTGGCGGGAAGCCAATCGCAAGGTCGCGCTGGGTCTGGCCATTGGCTCAACCATTGGCGTGCCATTTGGTCTGGCCCTGACCACGCAGGTGGATGTGGAAACCTCAAAGCTCATCGCACTGGGCGTCATCGCCAGTCTCGCCGCCTTACAGCTTGCCCGGGTGCAATTGCGCTTTTTGGCGAGCAATTGGGGGCTTTACGGATCGGGTTGGATGGCGGGCCTGGCCACGGGGCTGGCCAGTGTTGGCGGCATGGTCGTGGCGCTCTACGTCTTAGCGCAAAACGCACCACCGCGCGAAATGCGCGCCTCGTTGGTGGTGTTTTTGTTTCTGGGCAGTGTCACGACGGCGCTGAGCCTCCTGGCTTTTGGATTGATGGACCGAACCGCTATCGCCCGCGGATTGGCCATGGCTGGACCCGCGGCGCTGGGGGTTATCTTGGGACAGCTGTCTTTCGTCCCCCGATGGGAACATTTTTACAAGCCATTCTGCCTTGTGCTTTTGCTGGCCCTCGCCGCTTGGGGTATCTTTCGGATGGGCCTTGGGATTTAGCCCCACCCGGCGGCGCGCCCTATCGAATGCGGATTTCACTCTGCGCATCGAATAGGCGGGCAGCAGCAGGATCAAGGATCAGCCCCACTGTATCGCCTTCGGTTGAGCGGGTTTCACCGCGTTCCTCGACAACAATTTTCTCGCCAGTTGCGCCCTTCAGATAGGCGTAGGAGACGCCACCCAGGCTTTCGGTCATCTCAATGCGGTGGGTACTGCCCTCAGGATCAAGCGTCAGATGCTCAGGACGCAGCCCAATTTCAACCGCGACCCCATCAGCAGGCAGGGTGACGGGCATATCCACCGTGCATGCCAAACCCGGCACATGCACCAGACCATTTTTCACCACGGCCGACAAAAAGTTCATTGCCGGACTGCCGATGAAACCTGCAACAAATTTATTGTCCGGATCCCGGTAAAGATCCATTGGCGCTCCGACCTGTTCAATCACCCCACCCCGCAGAACGACGATCTTATCCGCCAGGGTCATAGCCTCGACCTGATCGTGGGTGACATAGATCATGGTCGCGCCGATTTCCTTATGTAATCGGGCAATTTCCACGCGCATCTCAACTCGTAATTCCGCGTCAAGGTTCGACAAAGGTTCATCGAACAAAAACACCTCTGGCCCGCGCACAATGGCCCGACCAATGGACACCCTCTGACGCTGCCCGCCAGAAAGTGCCGCAGGCTTGCGCTTGAGGTAATCACCAAGTTTCAAAATCCGGCTGGCTTCTGCGACCTTTTGAGCAATTGCAGCCTTTGGGTGGCCATTCATCCGCAGACCAAACCCCATATTTTCTTGCACGGTCATATGCGGATAGAGCGCATAGGTTTGAAATACCATCGCCACGCCGCGCCGCGCCGGGTCTTCCCGTGTGACATCTCGTGCACCGATAGAGATTGCGCCGCCGGTGGTGTCCTCAAGCCCAGCCACCATCCGCAGCAGAGTGGATTTGCCGCAACCAGAGGGGCCAACAAAGACACAAAATTCACCGTCTTTGATCTCCAGATCAATCCCATGTATGACCTGGGTTTCACCGTATTTCTTGGTTATATTAGATAGAGTTACACCAGACATTATCTCGTCTCCCAATTGGTCAGCCCCATATCGGAACCTGCCATAATTCTGCTTGGGCCCCAATGGAATTTGCAGTGTTGCGCAAATTGGGCCAATGTTTGTTCAAATCATCAATACAATATCGATTGGTGGAGGTGGCAATGGACAAGGCGCCAACAACTTGCTGCTGCCCGGTCAAAATCGGGCAGGCGATGGAAATGATTCCAAGTTCATGCTCTTCGCGGTCATAGGCCACTCCTGCCTCGCGGATGGTCGACAATTCCGCCGCCAGAGTTTTACGGTTTCGGTGCGTATTGGGGGTATAGGCAACAAAGGATTGCTCATCCAATGCGCGATTTTGCGCAGCCTCTGGCATGAATGCCAGGATCACTTTCCCCACGCCTGTGCAATAGCCCGGCGCAATTTTTCCCGCCTGCGCCAAAGTATCAAACTTGTCAGTCGCTTTGTATTTATCGACAAAGAGCACATGACCATGATCGATTTGCGCCAAGTGAATCGCCTCGCCAATCTCCTCGGCTAAGGCCTCAATGAAAGGGCGGGCGACGGAGGCAAGGGAGCTGTGCCGCCAGGCCGCATGGGCCAAACGCACCAGCCGCAGCCCCATAGAATAGGTTTGCCGTTCCGCATCAAAGGCCAGCATCCCCTGATTGGTCAGGGTTTGCACAAACCTATAAAGCGTCGGCTTCGGGAAGGGACTATTGGCCAACAGTTCGGAAAAGCGAACGGGGCGTTGAAAGGATGCCACTTGATCCAGGACCTGCATCGCCTTGCCGACGGTTCCATCTGCATGTGGTGCGTCATACATTTTAAAATGTCAGTCCCAATATCTGCCTCTTGCGCTTCATTTCCAAATCGACGCGGTGCTGAAACAAAATTTCTATCACGAACACCGATGATTATGTTGACAAGCATAGGCGGGTTACGATTAGAATATCAATATATAAAACCGAGTTTCATTATATGAAACCAATAATAACGTGGATACATCAGGGAGGATACCATGCGTTCCGTTTTAAAGGCGACAGCCGTTTCGTTAGCAACCATCGTTGCATTGGCAGCACCAGCATCAGCTGAGTTGACCGGCAATCTAAAAATCAACCTCGATACTTCGAACCCTGCACCACGCGCAACAATGGAAGCTTTGATCGCAAAATTCCAAGCCGCGAATCCGGCATTAAACATTACAACTAATGTGATTGATCGTGAGGCCTACAAAACGCAAATACGTAATTTTTTGTCAGCCGACGCGCCTGACGTTTTAACATGGTACGCCGCCAACCGGATGAAGCCCTATGTTGAGGCTGGCTTGTTAGAAGATGTATCTGACATGTGGGCTGATGGCACAGACATTGCAAAAGAATTAGCATCCACAAAAGGTGCGCTGACAGTTGACGGCAAACAATGGGGCGTCCCGTATACGTACTACCAATGGGGGATTTATTACAGAAAAGATATCTATCAAGAATTGGGCCTCTCAGAACCCTCTAATTTTGATGATATGCTGTCAAACTGTGAAGCAATGATTGCGTCTGGACGCAAATGTTACACCATAGGGAATAAATGGCTTTGGACTGGCGCTGGATGGTTTGACTACCTCAATTTACGGACCAACGGATTCAACTTCCATATGCAAATGGCTGCCGGCGAAATTGAATGGACTGATCCACGAGTTCGTGAGACATTCGCTAACTGGGGCAAATTAATCCGCATGGGCGCGTTCATCGACGACAATCAAAATAAAGACTGGCAGCAGTCACTACCATTTATGATTGACGGTTCTGCTGGGGCTATTTTAATGGGCAACTTTGCAGTTTCGCCGTTGCGTGAAGGTGGATTGACCGACGATCAACTAGATTTCCATCAATTTCCAGCAATCACTGCTGGCGTTGCGATGGCTGAAGATGCTCCAACAGATACATTTCATATTGCTGCCAATGCAAAGAATAAAGATAACGCCCGAGCTTTCTTAGCATATATTGTTTCTGCTGATGCTCAAACTGAAATGAATAATGGCGCTAATTTGGGACAGCTGCCGGTTAATTCCAAAGCGTCTGTAGATGATGATAAGTTCCTAAATAAAGGCTTTGAAATGCTGTCTTCAAACAGTCCAGGCGGCGTAGCACAGTTCTTTGACCGTGATTTCCCAGCAGAAATGGCACAAGCTGCCATGGAGGGTTTCCAAGAATTCATGATTTATCCAGATAACCTGGACGATATCCTTGACCGCATCGAAGGCGTACGTAAAGAAGTTTACTAAGTTCAAACACGGGAGCTAATTTTCAGCTCACCGAATATCGGATGCGCAGAGCAACCTGCGCATCCGCCCCTAGTATCACTAACGACAAGCGTCTTCCGTTTGTCTTTTCTGATTTCTTAGACCTTCACTTCCCGCGGAAGGCGACTGGATGAACACAACATTGGTCAAACAGAACTGGTACAAGCGAAATGAAATCGCGATCACGCCATGGCTGTTTTTGGTGCCAGGGCTCATTATGTTTGCAATTTACGTAGTATTTCCAATTTTTCAAAGCTTTCGTATCTCCTTATTCAAATGGGATGGCCTTGGATCATTGGCGACACATGGCGAATATATTGGGATGGCAAATTATGAAAAGCTTCTGACCCGAGATCGCTCCTTCAACATTTCGCTTTGGAATAATCTTAAGTGGCTGGTTTTTTATCTAGCCTCAATTCCGGCCGGACTATTTATCGCATTATTCCTCAATCAAACCGTGCGCGGCATTCGACTTTATAAATCCTTGTTTTTCTTCCCATTCGTAATCTCTCAAATCGTTGTTGGCTTGGTTTTTACGTGGTTTTATGATCCACAATACGGGCTATTCAACGGGATCATTGGCTTTGTCGGCTTTAAGCCACTAAATGTTTTGGGTGATCCTACCTTATCGACCTACGGGGTCATCGCAGCTGGGCTTTGGCCACAGACGGCATATTGCATGATTCTTTATCTAACCGGCCTCAACTCCGTTGACCCCGAGCAAACCGAAGCGGCTCGTTTGGACGGAGCCAAAGGCATTAAGATGCTTTGGCACGTTATCTTGCCGCAACTACGCCCCGCCACGTTCATCGCATTTGTTGTGACAGTGATCGGCTCATTGCGGTCCTTTGATTTAATCTCGATCATGACTAATGGTGGCCCGTTCGGATCATCGCGAGTGCTCAGCTTTTACATGTTTGAAAAGTCCCTTTCAGAATACGGTTTCAAAATGGGCTATGGCGCCGCGATTGCGGTGATCCTATTTCTTATAATGATGGTATTCATTGGCTACTTTTTGTGGCGCATGTACCAAGATGAGAAAGCCACTAACGGATGAAATCCATTTTTGCAGCTTTGGAGCTATAACGGATGTTTCCGAAACCCATCGAAAAATCAACACGCACTTGGCAGCTTGGTTATCAGGCCCTACTACCCACCGTGATGTTACTATGGCTGGCCCCCTTACTGGCCGTGGCGCTCTTTTCGATCCGGCCAGACTCAGATTTTTTAGTTGGCAATTATTGGGGCTGGCCATCATCTTTTGAGATGACCAAAAACTACGGTATGGTGTTTGGTTCCGCAATGCCGCGCTACATAATGAATTCTTTTTTGATAACTATTCCGACAGTAATAGGAGCGGTAGCGCTCAGCTGTATGACCGGCTTTGCACTAGGCGTTTACAAATTCCGCGGAAATTTGCTGATCTTTTTCATGTTCATTGCCGGTAACTTCGTGCCCTTTCAAATCCTCATGGTACCCGTGCGCGATCTGACACTTGATATCGGGTTATATAATACCAAAACGGGGCTCGTTTTATTTCACATCGCGTTTCAAACTGGATTTTGCACGCTCTTCATGCGCAATTTCATCAAAGCGCTGCCCCATGAGCTGATCGAAGCGGCTCGGGTCGAAGGGATCGCGGAATGGCGGATATTTTGGTTTGTGGTCCTGCCCCTCATGAAACCCGCAATTGCGGCGCTGTCGGTGTTGATCTTTACCTTCATCTGGAATGATTATTTCTGGGCGATTGTGCTGACCCAGGGCGAAAATGCCCAGCCCGTGACCGCTGGGATCACCAGCTTTAACGCACAGTTTCGCGCGATGTATCATCTGATGAGTGCCGGCTCGATTATTGCCGCACTGCCGCCTGTCTTGATGTTCTTCCTCATGCAGAAACATTTCATAGCCGGCCTGACACTTGGCGCGGTCAAGTAACCCAAAGCCTAGCCGCCAAGGAGCACGCGATGTCACAGTTTTGGCGCTTAGATGGGCCCCTTCAAACCTTGGTTCTTGCGGCACAGCAGAAACGGCTGCCGCAGGTTATCTATTGGGGCCCGCCCCTGCCCGCGAATGACGATTGCACAGCACTCGCCGCCGCCCATGCCTTGGATGTCACGGGCGGTATGCTCGATGCCAACCCAGACCTCTCCATCTGCCCCGAAGCCAGCCAGTCCTTTCCCGGTCAACCGGGTCTCATTTGCCGCGATGCGCTGGGGCGCGTGCTGCGCCCGGAATTTCGCTTTGTAAAAGACCTGGCACAGGGGCAAAACCTATGCCTCACCTATGCGGACGAAGATTTGGGCCTGACCTATGAGGCCCATTTTGAACTGACAGCCAGCTCGAACATACTCACCTGCTGGAGCCGCCTGGAGGCGACGCAGCCGCTCATGCTGAATTGGCTGGCCGCACCCGTGTTTCCCGCAACGCAGTTGAGCGACGCCATGATAAGCTTTTCTGGGCGTTGGATCGGAGAATTTCAGACCCACTCCATCCCATGGCGCGCCGGCATTCACAAGCGAGAGAGCCGCACGGGCCGCAGCGGGCATGAACATTTCCCCGGCCTCATCCTCCCCGAAATTGGAGCGCGCAACACCACGGGCAGGGCCTATGGGTTTCACTATGGCTGGTCAGGCGGGCATCAAATGATCGCCGAAGAACTGCCTGATGGACGTCGACAAATCCAATTTGGCCATGCCTGCGACAGCCACGACGGCCTGGCACAAAGTTTTGAAACTGCGAAGCTTCACACCGTATTTTCCGACAATGGGTTCAATGGCTGCGGCATCGCTTTCCAAAGGCACCTGCGCGATCATATCTTAACCTTCCCCAAAGCCTCCCTGCCGCGTCCCGTGCATTATAATTGCTGGGAAGCGATATATTTTGATCATGATCTGGCCAGCTTAAAGGATATCGCAACCCGCGCCAAAGATCTTGGTGCAGAAAGGTTTGTGTTAGACGACGGCTGGTTTGGTCAGCGCGATGATGACAGCTCTTCGCTTGGTGATTGGCAGATTGATGCGCGCAAATATCCAGACGGTTTGGATCCGCTGATTGATCACGTCAAATCTTTAGGCCTGCAATTTGGTCTTTGGGTTGAACCGGAAATGGTAAATCCCGAAAGCAATCTCTATCGTGTCCATCCCGATTGGGTGCTCGGACCGCACGATCAACTGCTTGGACGTCAACAAATGGTGCTCGACATGGCACGCGATGAGGTCCAATCCCATCTTTATGACTGCATCTCCGCCCTGCTTGAGACCTATGATATTGGCTATTTGAAATGGGATCACAACCGGATCTTGCCCCTAGTCAATGTCACGCAAACCATAGGACTCTATGCGCTTCTGGCCCGCTTGCGCGCCGCATTCCCCCATGTCGAGATTGAAAGCTGTGCCTCTGGCGGCGGGCGCATTGATTTTGGCATATTGCAGCACTGCCAGCGGGTCTGGCTGTCAGACAGCAATGACGCGCTAGAGCGCAGCCAGATTCAACATGGCGCCGCACTGTTTTTACCCTCACTTGTGACCGGCAGCCACGTTGGTCCACGCCTGTGTCATACCTCGGGCCGAGTATTTGACATGCGTTACCGCGCTTGGGTCGCGGCGCAACGGCATATGGGCTTTGAGATGGATCCGCGCGAGCTGGAGGCGCAAGAGGCACAGGTCCTCAGCGAGGTAACCCAGTGGTACAAAGATAACCGGGGCTGGCTGTCCACAGCAGATATCTTACGATTAGACACTTCAGATCCTTCGGTTCTGGCAGAGATGCAGCTGGCATCTGATGCGTCTCGCTTTGTGGTATTTTTTAATCAACTGCACAGCGCACAACAAATCCTACCGCGTCCCCTGCGCTTGACCGGGCTTGATCCGAAGGCGAGCTATTTACTGCATCTGTGCAACCGCAATGAGGTATCAAAACTCTCACGCGGCGCACCGCTGCTCAAATCGCAAGATCTGCAAGCTTCTGGAGCCTGGTTAATGACCCATGGGCTGCATTTACCCTATGCTATGCCCGGCTCAATATGGGTTGTTGAAGGGCAAAAACTCTGACTTTATTCTCACAAGACACAAAATCCGTCGCAAGGAGACCCATCATGCCCAGCGCCCAGTTTAACGATCTCAAAGAGGCCTCCGTCTACATCACCGGCGGCGGCTCTGGCATCGGCGCGGCTATCACCGAAGGCTTCGTAGCCCAGGGGGCCAAAGTGGCCTTTATCGGAAGATCTGATGCGACGGATTTCGCCACTGATCTGGCCGAAAAATATGACAACCCTCCGCTATTCATTCAAGGAGACATCACCGACACGGGCGCGCTCCAAGCTAGCATGGCCCAGGCCAAAGAGGCGCATGGCCCCATCACCTGCCTCATCAACAATGCAGCAAATGATGCGCGGCACAGCACGTCAGAGGTCACGGAAGATTTCTGGGACCAGATGATACAAATCAATCTCAAAGCCTACTTCTTTGCTTGCCAAACTGCCCTGCCACAGATGCAAGCCGCCGGCTTTGGGTCGATCATAAATTTCAGCTCTATCAGCTATATGATGGGAAATGCGGGCTATCCGATTTACACCGCCTGCAATTCGGCCATCAACGGCATGACCCGCAGCCTAGCACGGGAGTTTGGGCCCGACAAAATTCGGGTGAATGCCTTGGCACCAGGCTGGGTTCTGACGCAAAAGCAAAAGGATCTTTGGGTCACAGAAGAAGGATTGGCAGCCCATGTGGCACGGCAGTGCCTCAAAGATACGTTAGAGCCGGAAGATATCCTTGGAGGATGTCTATTTTTAGCCTCTCAATCCTCAAAAATGATGACCGGCCAAGCCTTGGTCATAGATGGCGGCGTGGTCACAACAGGATGACGATAACAGCCGATTGGATCGCCGTAGATTGGGGCACAAGCACGTTGCGGGCTTGGGCGATGAGCCATGATGGGCAGGATGTGGCCACCGCCTCAAGCGCAGAAGGCATGGGGCAATTAACTTCGGCGGAGTTCGAACCGGCACTGCTCAGGCTGGTCGAGACTTGGCTTGAACCGGCCAAACCGACCCCGGTCATCGCCTGCGGCATGGTCGGTGCCAAACAGGGCTGGACGGAAGCAACCTATTCAGACACCCCCTGCCAACCGCAATCTCGTTTCACCGCGGCGCCCACCCGAGATCCAAGGCTAAACATGCACATCATCTCCGGCGTCAGCCAATCCGATCCGGCCGATGTCATGCGCGGCGAAGAAACGCAAATCGCCGGCTTTCAGCGCCTTAATCCCAAATGGGATGGGGTCATTTGCCTACCAGGCACCCATACCAAATGGGTGCAAATGAGTGCTGGTGAGATCGTGAGTTTTCAAACCTTTATGACCGGAGAAATTTTCGCTCTTCTGTCCACCGCCTCGGTTCTGCGCCACTCTGTGGGCGGCGAGGATTGGGAGGCTGACGCCTTCCTGACCGCAGTGGACGAGGCTATGTCGCGGCCAGAGGCCTTGGCGGCGCGGCTATTTGGGATCCGGGCCCAGGATCTTCTGCATGATCTGCCGCCCGCCTCTGCCCGCGCGCGCCTATCTGGCCTTTTGGTCGGCGCAGAATTGGCCGCTGCGAAACCCTATTGGATTGGACAATCTATTGCCATGATTGGCGCGCAAGACCTCTGCGATGGCTATGCAGCCGCGCTTTCAGCGCAGCACGTGCCAGTCACGCGCACGGATGCCAGCCAAATGACCCTCGCCGGGCTCAAAGCAGCCTATGCCACTTGGAAGGAAACGCAATGACCCGTCCCATTATCGCCATTCTGCGCGGTGTAAAGCCAGAGGAGGTCTTGGCAATTGCCGATGCAATTTTGCAAGCGGGTATCGAAAAAATCGAAGTGCCGCTGAATTCTCCCTCCCCCCTCAACAGCATCGAAGCTCTGGCAAAGGCCTATGGCTCTCATGCCTTGGTTGGTGCCGGAACGGTTCTGACACCGCAAGAGGTGGAACAGGTGGAACAGGCCGGGGGCCGTTTGGTGGTGTCGCCCAATTGCGATGTTGAGGTCATAGGTACCGCCGTCGCTGCCGGTCTGCAAAGCTGGCCTGGGATATTCACCCCAAGTGAGGCTTTGACAGCTCTCAAAGCGGGCGCAACCGGCTTGAAGCTATTTCCGGGCGATATGGCGCAGCCGCGCGGCCTAAAGGCAATGCGGGCAATCTTGCCCGCCAAAACGCAGGTCTATGCGGTGGGCGGCGCTCAGCCAGATAATTTCGCCGATTGGATTGCCGCCAGCGCTGATGGCTTTGGCCTTGGCTCGGCCATATACAAACCCGGTGATACGCCACAGACCGTTAAAGAAAAGGCGCGCGCGATTGTCGCCGCATTTGACACCGCATGGTAAGCGTTTTTGACACCCGCCCCTGCAGCCTGGGCGAGGGTCCGCTCTGGCACCCTTTGCGCGGCGAGCTGTTCTGGTTTGACATCAACGCCCATCAATTGCTCAGTAAGACCGCCCTATGGCAATTTGATGAATATGTCTCTGCGGCTGGATGGATCAGCCAGGATGAGCTGCTCATTGCTTCTGAAAGTCAACTGTTGCGCTTTCACCTGAGCGATCACAGTCAAACTAAAATCTGCGACCTCGAAGCGGACAACCCCATCACACGCTCCAACGACGGGCGCTGCGATCCGCAGGGAGGGTTTTGGATTGGCACGATGGGCAAGAAAGCAGAGGCTAAGGCCGGAGCGATTTACCGATATTATCGCGGTGATTTGGTGCAATTGTTTTCTGAGATCACCATTCCCAATGCCATATGTTTTGCACCAGATGGGCATACCGCCTATTTTACCGACACCCCGCTCCGGCAAATTCTGGCAGTTGATCTGGATGCAGAGGGCTGGCCATGCAGCGCGCCGCGCGTGGCAGTGGATCTAACGGTAACCGCAGAAAACCCCGACGGTGCTGTGGTGGATGCGCAGGGCAATATTTGGAACGCGCAATGGGGCGCTGCGCGTCTCGCCTGCTATAGCCCGCAAGGCACCTTATTGGAGACGCTGGAAATTGGCGCGGTGCAGGCCACATGCCCCGCCTTTGCCGGAGCCAGTGGCCGAATTTTTTGCACCAGCGCAACAGAAGGCATCGCGCCACAAGCCCTGACTGCAAGTGATGGCCAAACCTTTGCCGCTGCGGTCTCCGCCATCGGACAGCTTGAACATCAAGTCATTTTGTGAGGTGCCAATGAAACGCAGTCTCGGAGTATGTTATTATCCAGAGCATTGGCCCGAAGAGATTTGGGCCCGCGATGCACAACAGATGGTTGAAACCGGCCTCACTTGGGTGCGCATTGGTGAGTTTGCTTGGTCGCGCCTTGAGCCGCAGCCTGGTCAATTTGACTGGGGTTGGCTCGACCGGGCAATTGCGACCTTGGGCAAGGCGGGCCTCAAGGTCATTTTGGGCACACCCACCGCCACTCCACCACGCTGGATGCTCGACAAATATCCAGACATGCTGGGCCACACCAGCGCAGGCGAGATCCGCAAATTTGGCTCGCGGCGCCACTATTGTTTTAGCCACACGCCCTATCGAGACGAGGCCCAGCGTATTGCCCGCCTAATGGCGGAGCGCTATGGTACGAACGCCACAATTGCAGCATGGCAAACCGACAATGAGTATGATTGCCACGATACAGCCATCAGCTATTCTGTTCACGCCAAACGCGCCTTCCAAGATTGGTGCGCCCAGCGCTATCAATCTCCACAAGCGCTCAATGCGGCTTGGGGGAATGTGTTTTGGTCAATGGAATATGACAGTTTCGACCAATTGGATCTGCCCAATCAAACTGTCACCGAACCAAACCCCAGCCATGTCTTAGCCTTTCGCAGGTTCTCATCCGATCAAGTGGTTCTGTTCAATCGGGTACAATGCGACGAAATTCGCAAATATTCTGATCGTCCCATCATCCATAATTTCATGGGCCGCATCACCGCCTTTGATCATTACGACCTTGGCGCAGATTTGGATATATCCTCTTGGGACAGCTATCCCATGGGGTTTTTACTAGACCGTGTGGGCGCCGATGAAGCCGCGAAAGCGCATTATTTGCGCCAGGGCGACCCGGACTTTCAAGCTTTCCACCATGATCTTTACCGCGCCACCTCCGCTGGGCGTTGGTGGGTAATGGAGCAACAGCCAGGCCCGGTCAACTGGGCACCATGGAACCCAGCCCCCCTACCTGGAATGCCGCGCCTTTGGGCATGGGAGGCTTTTGCCCATGGCGCGCAAACCGTGTGCTATTTTCGCTGGCGACAAGCGCCATTCGCGCAAGAGCAAATGCACGCAGGCCTATTGCGCCCCGACCGCTGCCCCGCCCCGGCCCTGGCGGAGGCCGCCCAGGTCGCCTCAGAGCTGGCACAGATGCCCGATGTTGGCACGGCACGCGCACCAGTTGCGCTGATATTTGACTATGACAGCGCCTACGCGTGGGAAAGTCAGCCACAAGGCGCAGATTTTGATTATTTCCAGTTGGTGTTTAATTGCTACCAAGCTTTGCGACGGGCGGGTCTCTCGGTGGATGTCGTGCCAAAATCTGTGGATCCAAGCGCCTATAAAATCACCTTCGCCCCTGGGCTTTTGACCGTCCCAGAAAGCCTGCACGGCGGTTTGGTTGTGGCGGGACCGCGGGCAGGATCCAAAACTGAAGAGCTCACCATCCCTGAAGGTCTTGGCCCAGATATTGCCGGTTTGTCGACAAAAGTCACTTTTGTGGAAAGCCTGCCACCTTTTGCACCGATGGCCCTGGCCGGCGGTGGAGCTTTTATCAAATGGCGCGAGGCTATTGAGACGACTGACGCGGTGATCTTGCACCTTGAAGGGGGCGCGCCCGCTGCTGTGCGCCAAGGGCAGATGATCTATATCGCAGGATGGCCCGATGATGCCGGCTGGCGACGCATTTTGGAAATGCTGGCCGAGCAAGCCAGACTTGATTTGCTGAATTTACCGCCAGATCTGCGCCTGCGGGAAACAGACAGCCATAGATTTTGGTTTAACTACGGACCGCGCACTGTCACCTACCAAGAGATGACCCTGCCTACCGCAGGTGTACATTGGGAGGCCAAATAATGCCACTCGCAAGCTTTGGGTATACGGCCGATGGGCGTCATGTACAAAAAATCACCCTGCGCTCTGAACAGCTCACCGTCACGATCCTGACCCTCGGCGCGGTGATCAATGATGTTCGGCTGAGCGGCGTGGCCTGGCCTCTCACCCTCGGCAGCCCGGATGTGGCAAGCTATGAGGGAAAATTGAGCAGCTTTGGCTCCTTCATGGGACCGGTCATCAATCGGATCAAAGGCTGCACCGCCAAGATTGACGGAACGACCTATACTTTCGAAAAGCACCGTTGTGGAAATTTGACTCAGCACTCCGGCAGCACGGGCATGCATCGGCAGATTTGGGAGATCGCCGAATATGGACCGGACTATGTCGTTCTGGCGTTAAATTTGCCCGATGGATTGGGCGGCTTTCCCGGGAACCGCGAGATCACAGTCCGTTATGACATTGAGCAGGCAAGTCTGCGCCTGACCGCCACGGCTTCAACCGATGCACCTACCCCCTTCAACCCTGCCAATCATTCCTATTGGTCTTTGGACTCCAAGCCGGGCTATGGCGGGCAAAAGCTCCAGATTGCTGCCGATCACTACAGTGAACCAGATGCACAGTTAATGCCCACAGGACGCATTTTGCCGGTGGACAACAGCCCCTATGATTTTCGTGCCGGGCGCAGATTGGCCGGCGATGAAAGCGAATTTTATGATCTCAACCTCTGCTTTGGCTCAACAAAAGCCCCGCTGCGCCCAATCGCGACCTTGACCGGAGTGGACGGAGTTCGCATGCAGATGGCTACAACCGAATGCGGGCTGCAGCTCTATGACGGCGGCACGATTGACGGGCGCGATTATCCAACCCATCACGGCGCGCCCTATGGCCCCTATGCCGCGCCCGCGCTCGAGGCACAAAGCTGGCCGGGTTCATTGGCGCAGAGTCATTTCCCCGATATCATATTGCGTCCCGGAGCACCCTATCACCAAATCACAAGCTGGACCTTCTCGACCAAGCAGATAGGCTAGGTTTGAAATTGAAAAGGTCTGACACATGAATGACATCCCCATCCACCGCCTCACCAAAGAGGCATTCGCGCCCTATGGTGATATTCTCGCGCTGAAACCGGCACCCGATAAGCTGATCAATCAAGGGCTTTGTGGTCGACATCATGATTTGGCCCTGATGGATTTCGGACTGGATGGACGGGCGGGCATCAGCCTATTTGACGCCACGCCACGCAGCCTGCCTTATGTATTAGAGCTGGTAGAGCGGCATCCAGAAGGCTCACAAGCCTTTATTCCCATGACCCAAAACCCTTTTTTAGTGATTGTAGCGCCAGATGAAAACGGCACGCCCGGCCGCCCCTTGGCCTTTCGTACAGAGGCCGGGCAGGGGATTAATTTTCACCGCAATGTCTGGCACGGTGTTTTAACCCCCCTGTTCGCCCCTGGCCTATTTGCGGTCGTGGATCGAATAGGCAAGAGCGCGAATTTAGAAGAATACTGGTATGAAATACCCTTCACAGTCTCAGGAGATGTGACATGAAAGACATTCAAGAGCTCAAAGACCTAAACGCAAAGCAAATATGGCACCCGATGGGCCACCCCGGCGATTTACAAGCCAATGCCCCCACCATCATTGATCGCGCCGAAGGCGTTCGCATCACTGATATTGACGGCCATGAAGCCATTGACGCTGTCGGGGGTCTCTGGTGCGCCAATCTGGGCTATTCCAACGATGTGGTGAAACAGGCCATCTCAGATCAACTGTCCAAGCTCCCCTATTATTCCGCCTTCGCCGGCACCAGCAATGCGCCTGCGATTGAAGCGGCGGAAACAGTGGTGAATTTCTTCAAACCCGATGGCATGGCACGGGCATTTTTCACCTCTGGCGGCTCAGATTCGGTGGAAACCGCTCTGCGGTTGTCGCGCCAGTATCATCGCTTACGCGGCCAGCCACAGCGGATCAAATTTCTCAGCCTCAAGAAAGGCTATCACGGCACACATTTTGGCGGCGCCTCGGTCAATGGAAACGCGCGGTTCCGCACGGCCTATGAGCCTTTGCTGCCGGGCTGTTATCACCTGCCCTCGCCCTATAGCTATCGCAACCCGTTTAACGAAAGCGATCCGGCAAAATTGGCGCAGTTGGTGGCTCAAACCATGGAAGATGAAATCTTGTTTCAAGATCCTTCCACCATCGCCGCTTTCATCCTTGAGCCGATCCAAGGCGCAGGCGGGGTGATCGTCTATCATGAGAGCTTCATGAAGCTCGCACGCGACATTTGCGACAAATATGGCATCTTGATGATTTCAGATGAGGTCATCACTGGCTTCGGTCGGACGGGTGATTGGTCTGGTGCGCGTCATTGGGGCGTTCAACCGGATATGATGACCACGGCCAAGGGCATCACCTCCGCCTACTTCCCTGTTGGAGCCACTTTGCTGAATGCCAAAGTGGCTGAGACCTTTGAAAGCGATCAATCTGGCGAGGGCGGAATTTTTCACGGCTATACCTACTCAGCCCATCCCGTGGGCATGGCAGCAGTCAATGCCTGTTTGAACGAGACGGTACGTTTGGATCTCAAGAGCAACGCCGCAGCCCGCGGCACCCAGCTTTATAATGGATTAAAAACGCTACAAGAAGAGTTCGATATTATTGGCGATGTACGCGGAGGACATGGGTTGATGGCTGCGATTGAGCTGGTCACTGAACGGGCTGCAAAAACGCCGATGGACATGCCCAGCCTCAAACGCGCCCATAAAGCCTGCTATCAATCTGGCACGATGGTGCGCATGGGTGGCAACAATCTTTTAATGTCCCCGCCCCTGACACTGACAGAAGCGGATGTGTCAAAGATTTTGGATGATCTTCGAGTGGGGCTCAAAGCCATCTAACCAGGCTCGGCCAGCGTGACGGCTCCGCCCGCCGTCTCGCATGGGCTGAAATCTCTGCACAATGCCATTTCACCAAAGAAATGAGGGCAGCGCTAGAAATTCGACTAAGGTTCGCAGATCAGCTTAACCCGCGCCCCAACCGCCGCCGCCCGGGGTTGCCAATCCGAAAATGGATCCTGCGGGCAGGTCAATCTCATCGTTTCCTTGCAAATCGACCTTCTGACCGTCCAGCAGTTCCGCCCAATTTTCGCCGGTCACGCCGGGGGCGCCTCCGGCAGCTCCGAAGGGTGGGATGGTGCGGTGAGAGCATAGGGTTGTCACTGTCACATCCGTCAAAAACTCCAAACGCCGCAGCGCACCATCTCCACCGCGATAGCGGCCAGCACCCCCTGATCCCCGCCGAATGGCAAAGCTGCGCAAGCGCACAGGAAAACGGCTTTCCAAAATCTCTGGATCCGTCATTTTCGTGTTGGTCATATGGGTTTGCACCGCGTCACAGCCGTCAAATCCAGGTCCAGCCCCTGTGCCACCAGCAATGGTTTCATAGTTTTGAAACTCCGCATTGCCCCAGACAAAATTATTCATCGTGCCTTGGCTGCCGGCCATAATGCCCAGCGCTCCAATCAAAGCATTGCAGGCCGCTTGGCTGACCTCTGTGTTACCTGCAATCACCGCTGCCGGATAGGCAGGATTGAGCATGGAATTCTCGGGCACGATGATATCAATCGGTTTAAGACAGCCTTCATTCAGCGGAATGTTTTTGCCAACCATCATACGGAAAACATACAGCACCACTGCCCGCGAAACCGCAAAAGGCGCATTGTAATTGCCCGGATGCTGCGCAGTCGTGCCTGTGAAATCGACGCAGGCTCGGCCAGAGTCCTGATCGATCGTCAAGGCGACTTTAATCTGCTGGCCAGTGTCCATTGGATAGACAAAGCTTCCGTTCTTGAGACCCGCGATCACAGCGCGCACACTTTGTTCCGCATTGGCTTGCACATGCCCCATATAGGCCGTGACCGCCTCCACCCCATAGCTGTCCACCATACGCAACAATTCGCGCCGGCCCGTTTCATTGGCAGCAATTTGCGCCTTAAGATCGGCCATATTTTGCGAGATATTGCGGCAGGGGTATCGGCCCGATGACAAAACGTCGATGGCCTCACGCTCACAAAGGGTTCCGGCGCTGACCAATTGCACATTATCAATCAGTACGCCTTCTTCCTCGATATGCCGGCTGTCTGGTGGCGCGGATCCTGGCGTGCGGCCACCAATATCCGCATGATGGCCACGCGAGCCGAGCCAATAGGCCGGTTTGCCCGCAACAAAAACTGGCGTTACAACAGTGACATCTGGCAAATGCGTGCCGCCATTATAGGGTGAGTTCAGCATGAAGGCATCCCCCGGTGCAATCGACAGATTTTGCTGCATGACGGTTTTTATACTGTCCGACATTGAGCCCAAATGCACCGGCACATGCGGCGCATTGGCCACCAAATCCCCTTGACCATCAAAAATGGCACAGGAAAAATCAAAGCGCTCTTTGATATTCACCGACCAGCTTGTGTTGGCCAATGTGGCGCCCATTTGGTCAGCAATAGACATAAAGCGGTTTGACATGACCTCCAACAGGATCGGATCTGCCTTGGTGCTGGCCAAATCGCGATGCGTGCGGGCAACATGCTCCAGGATCAAATTCCCAAAGGCATCTTGCCGTGCTTGCCAGCCCGGCTCCACCACATTGGTCCCAGTGGACTCAATAATGATGGCTGGCCCCGAGATCACCTGATCTGCCCGCAAACGCCCGCGGTCATAGACTTCGGTCTTATGCCAGGTTTTGCGATACAGCCTGCTTTCACCAATCGGCACCCCCGCGCCAAAACCTTGAGATGGAGTTGCCGCATGGGTCATCTCGCCGATACCCTCAACGCTGAGCATCTCATATTGCAGCTTGCGATCAGGAGAGGCAAAGCCAAAGCGCGCCTTATGCGCAGCTTCAAAATCCTCGGCCATCTGCTGTTGCGTGCCATAGCTGACACCCAAAGATTGATGCGATCCCTCATAGCGCAAATGCGCAGTGATTTCGAGCCGCGGATCTGTGATGCCCTGGCTCATTAACTCGGCACATGCGACCTCTTGCAATGATGCCAATCGCGCCACTACTTGATCCTCATCCGAGAGATCGCAATCCAACTGCCCCTCACGCAGGCAGCGCAGATCGGCCAGCCCCATGCCATAGGCAGATAGGACGCCAGCAAAAGGATGGACCATCACCCGCGCCATACCCAGCGCTTCGGCCACCAGACAGGCATGTTGCCCTCCGGCTCCACCAAAACTCTGAAGCGTATAAGACGTGATATCATGGCCGCGCTCTACGCTGATTTTCTTGATCGCATTGGCCATATTCTGCACAGCGATGTCCAAAAACCCCTGCGCCATATCCTCCACGTTACCTTCCAAGCCATGATCTCTTGCCAGAGCTTCGATTCGCGCGACAGCCGCGCCGGCATCCAAAGGCAATGTGCCAGATGCACCAAAAACAGCCGGGAAATAATCCGCAGAGAGCGCACCCAATATCACATTGCAATCTGTAACGGTCAAAGGCCCGCCGCGGCGGTAGCTGGCTGGCCCAGGATCGGCGCCGGCGCTTTCCGGCCCCACTTGGAACCGGCCATCACGGTAACAGCAAATCGAACCGCCACCAGCCGCCACCGTGTGGATGTCCATCATCGGTGCCCGCATCCGCACGCCGGCCACATCGGTTTCAAAACTGCGCTCAAATTTGCCCGCGAAATGACTGACATCGGTGGAGGTGCCACCCATGTCAAAGCCAATCAGCTGATCAAAACCTGCGTGTTGGCCAGTTTGCACCATGCCAACGATCCCTCCAGCGGGACCCGATAGGATTGCATCTTTGCCTTGGAATTTTCGCGCATCTGTGAGCCCGCCATTCGACTGCATAAACATCAAAGCCTTGCAATTTCCGCCGACATTTAGAGCCCCCGCCACCTGATCGACATAGCGCCGCAAAATTGGAGACAGATAGGCATCCACCACAGTGGTATCCCCGCGTCCGACCAGCTTGGCCAGGCCAGACACCTCATGGGAGGTTGAGATTTGCGAAAAGCCAAGCTCGGCGGCCAGCTGTGCCAATTGCTGCTCATGCACCGGATTCAGATAGGCATGTAACAAGGCAATCGCAATAGACTGCACCCCCGCCGTACGGGCAGCCTTCATGTCATCACGCGCGCGGGAAAGATCCAAAGGTGTCAAAACGCTGCCTGCCGCATCAAGACGCTCGGAGACTTCCACAACAGTTTCATAGAGCAACTCTTGTCGCGAAATCTGCATGGCAAATAAATCGGGCCGAGTCTGATACCCGATTTCAAGAAGATCTCCAAAACCCTCGGTGATCATCAAAAGCACTCTTGCGCCTTTGCGTTCCAACAAGGCATTGGTGGCCACAGTTGTGCCCATCTTCACCGCGGCAATATCGGCCTCCTCTAGAGCTGTATCGCCAAGAATGTGGCGTATTCCAGCGACGGCTGCATCATTATATTGCTCTGGGTTTTCGGACAAAAGCTTGTGACTGTGAAGCCCGCCAGCCGAATCTTGCGCAACAATATCCGTGAACGTGCCTCCGCGATCTACCCAAAATTCCCATGACATTAGCTGCTCCCCCTTTCTGTCTTGCACAAATGCTGTAAACGCAGTTCGGGTCAAGAGGTGGATGCCTGAAATGCAGCTATTTGGATTTCACATAAATTGTTCACACTTGAATCCGGACAATAAGATCTCATTAATTTTTACCTGTGAGAACGTTCCTACGCGCATTTTGGAGACCTGTCGTGGGAAGCTTTCGGTTTAATGGGCCAATTTCAGGATCCATCCTGAACAACCCGCTTGGGGATGCGCGATTTTACGAGCATAATGGGCAAATTACCCTAGCCAGCGATGGCGGACAAGGCGTTGTTACTCTCTCAACCGCCGCCAATCAGACAGCCACCCTCGCGCACAGAGCGCCAATTGGTGTCAATGTCCCGTCCCAAAATGTGACCCTTGGCGGGCGGGTCATAACCATTTCGGATCAGGATTTGGCCGCGGTTCAAAACAGCAGATCCGACAATTCTTTAACCCTCCATTCAAGCAATACCGGCCAATATGCAGATCGCTTTGAGGCGGTGCAGCTACAGACTGGCAACACAGGTCTTGTGGTGCTCGCAGATACGACCGGCAATGGGCTGGCCACGTTTCAAATCGCCAACAACGGGAGGCTGATGGAGCAAAACCAATTGGCCGCCCAACAGGCCGTTTTCACCGACCAAATCTCGGCACTGAGCGTTGCAACTGTGGGACGCGATAGCTTTGTTTTGGCCGCCTCCGCCAGCAATCATAGTATCACCGCCTATGCAGTCTCACCCAACGGCACGCTGTCGCCCGCCTCCACTTTGGGCGCACAGCAATTTTTGCCCATTGCCACGCCGCAAGATATGGCCACGGTCTCATTGCAAAGGCAAAGCTTCGTTGTCCTGGCCAGTGCGGGCACAGGGTCATTAACTGTCTTGTCGCTCGACTCTGCGGGTGTCTTATCGCCGGTGGATCAGGTGACAGACAGCCTCAATACACGGTTCCAGGGCGCTCAAATACTAGAGACCTTAACCCATCAAGGAAATGCCTATGTCATCGCTGCTGGGCAAGACAACGGCCTGTCATTGTTTCGGATTTTGGGCGATGGGCAGCTTGTGCATCTTGTGCATCTTGTGCATCTTGTGCATCTCGATACGATGGCAGATCAACTCAATATGCCGATCAACAGCATTACGGATATCTATGTCGATATTATTGCCGGTGATGTTCAATTGTTCACGGTCTCTGGCTGAGAAGCGGGCATAGGTCACTTCAGCCTGAGCCTGAGCACAACGTCCAGTGCCCAGGCCGATATTTTATTTGTACAGGATTCAGGGCAAGCGCTCAATGGCGGTGCCGGGGATGACCTGCTGCGCGATGGCGCGGGAGTGGATCAGCTCTCAGGCGGAACTGGAGTGGACACATTCATGCTCGTCGGAGATGGTGGCACCGATCGCATTACCGATTTTGAGCTGGACCAAGATCGCTTGGACCTCTCCCATTGGGCCGGTTTCACCCATGTCCAACAATTAACAGTGACCAGCACAGCCACCGGTGCCATATTAAGTTTCAGTAATGAGCAGCTCGTTGTGGACAGTGCCAATGGCACCAGCCTATCAGCCACAGATTTCACCAACGTAAATGTCATCGCCCTGCAGCCTACAGATCTTAGCGCTACGCTCGCGGCCGACACAAGTTTTTCGGTGTCGCGCCAAGCGCTCTTCACCAGCCTGACAGGTCAACAAAATTGGAGCGTGCAAACCCAAACGGCCGCGGCGGTCAGGACCGCGCAGCAAGTGGCGGGCCAAACGCCAGCCGCAACCAGTAGCGACAGTTTCGTTTTTGTCAGCCAAGGCGCGCCGCTTGCGACCGAGCTTGCCGCCACGATTGATACAATGGCGTTACAGTCCATCCAGGGGCAGGTCGATGATGGCTCCGGCCAAGCGCTCACAGCTGGCCCCTCTCAAACCACCCTCATCAGCGCTGCCGCAGAGTTTCGCATCGCGCATTATAACTCTACAGACCCTGATGAGTTTGTGTTTTTCCAGAGTTAAAGCTCGCTGACACCGGCTCTAAACCGCAGCGCGGATCGCACGAATATTCTCGCCATATGGGGCCGGATTTGAGACGGATCCACCTTTGAAAACAGCCGATCCTGCCACCAAGACATCCGCCCCGGCACGCACCAAACCTGGCGCGGTCAGCGGAGTCACACCGCCGTCTATCTCAATATGGATCGGCCGATCGCCAATCATCGCCCGCAACTGTGCGACCTTGCTTTCCAGTGGGATAAACGACTGCCCGCCGAAACCGGGATTCACAGTCATCACGCAGACCAGATCCGTAATGTCGAGCAAATGCTCAACTGCGCTGGCCGGCGTGCCAGGGTTGAGCGCCACCCCCGCCTTCGCGCCAGTGGCTCGGATCGCTTGCAGGCTGCGGTGAATATGCGCGCCAGCTTCAACATGGGCGGTGATCACATCAGCACCGGCCTCGGCAAAGGCCTCAATGTAGGGATCAACCGGAGCAATCATCAAATGCACATCCATCACAGTTTTGATATGCGGTCTGATCGCAGCACAGGTCGCGGGGCCAAATGTGATATTGGGCACAAAATGCCCGTCCATGACATCGACATGAATCCAATCAGCACCTTCAGCCTCAACACAGCGGATTTCTTCTCCAAAATTGGCAAAATCGGCAGAGAGAATTGAGGGGGCAATTTTTACAGATCGGTCGAAAGACATAGGCTCACCTTTATATCGTTTCGCAGCAATTATCGTGGCAAGGTGCGATTGTCACGCACTAGAATGCTTGAATTGCCAAGCAATCCAATGCACAGAAGGTTTATGAGCCAAAAGATGACCACAGTTACGCAGTTGCCGCAGACACTCGAGCCACGCAATCCAGGATTGCCGCTTGATTTGGATTGGGCACTTTCCATTCAAGCCAATACCTCTGCCATTGAGCGGCGCTGCGCCAGCCTGCCCGCAAGGCGCTCTGTCAAAAAAGATCATCAAGCCGCCTGGCTCGCGCGAGCCATCAGCTGCATTGATCTTACCACGCTCTCTGGCGATGATACTGCGGGCCGGGTCAAACGCCTTTGCGCCAAAGCCCTCCAGCCCGTGCGGCACGACATTTTACAACAAATTGGCCTGCCACATCTGACCACAGGTGCGGTCTGCGTTTATCATGACATGATTGAAACCGCTGTCACCGCATTGCAGGGCAGCGGCATTCCCGTAGCAGCAGTCAGTACCGGCTTTCCCGCGGGCCTATCGCCGCTGCATCTTCGAATTGAGGAAATCCGCGAAAGTGTAAAAGCCGGAGCCTCTGAAATTGATATCGTCATCTCTCGCCGCCATGTTTTGACGCAGAATTGGCAAGCACTCTATGACGAAATGGCAGTCTTTAGATCTGCGTGTGGCGATGCGCATGTGAAGGCCATTCTCGCCACGGGTGAACTTGGCAGCCTGCGCAATGTGGGACGTGCCAGTTTAATTTGCATGATGGCCGGAGCTGATTTTATCAAAACCTCAACCGGTAAAGAAAGCGTCAATGCGACCCTGCCGGTGACTTTGGTCATGCTACGCGCCATCCGTGCTTATTATAATCGCACGGGCTTTCGGGTCGGCTATAAGCCAGCGGGCGGAATATCAAAGGCAAAAGACGCCATCACCTATCTCGCTTTGATGAAAGAAGAACTGGGCGACCGCTGGTTGCGCCCTGATCTGTTTCGCTTTGGCGCCTCCTCTTTGCTCGGTGATATTGAACGGCAGCTCGAACATCACCTCACTGGCGGATACTCTGCCAATCACCGTCACCCGATTGGATAATCAGATGAGTATAGAAACCATTTTTGATACGATGGAGTATGGCACAGCCCCTGAGGATCACAGCATAGCGCTTCAGTGGATTGCCGATCACGGTGGCCTTGTTGGCCCCTATGTCAATGGCGTCTTCGCCCCCGCGCGAGACGATCTGGCCATCTGCAATCCGGCCACAGGCGAGAGGCTTGCGGGCATGACCCTGTGCACAACCGATGAGGTGGCACAGGCGGTGCAGAGCGCCAGGGTCGCGCAACCTGGCTGGTACGCAGCAGGAGGGGCAGCGCGTGCCCGCGTGCTCTATGCCCTTGCACGCGCGATGCAAAAACACGCAAGATTGCTCGCCGTGATGGAAAGTTTGGACAATGGCAAACCCATCCGCGAGAGCCGAGATATTGATATCCCCCTCGCCATTCGCCATTTTTACCATCACGCAGGCCATGCACAATTGATGCCTTCGGCCCTATCGGATCGTGTGGCTTTAGGCGTTTGCGGGCAAATTATCCCGTGGAATTTTCCGCTGCTCATGCTCGCTTGGAAAATCGCCCCCGCCTTGGCGATGGGCAATACAGTTGTGCTCAAGCCCGCGGAATATACGCCGATGACCGCCATGCTCTTTGCCGATCTGTGCAGCCAAGCTGGCGTGCCCCCTGGTGTGGTGAATATCGTCACAGGGGACGGCAGCACAGGGGCCGCGCTGGTGGATGCGGATGTAGATAAGATCGCCTTCACTGGCTCGACCTCGGTCGGACGGCACATTCAAGAGGCAACGGCTGGCAGTGGGAAATCCCTCACCCTAGAATTGGGCGGCAAGTCCCCCTATATTGTCTTTGATGATGCCGATATCGACAGCGCCATCGAAGGGCTCGTGGATGCAATCTGGTTCAACCAGGGTCAAGTTTGCTGTGCCGGATCGCGCCTACTCATTCATGAAGCCATTGCAGATGATTTTCACGACCGTTTGAAAGCGCGAATGGATAAGTTACGGATCGGCAACCCGCTGGACAAATCTATTGATGTCGGCGCGATTGTGGATCCCATCCAACTGCAACAGATCAAAGCGCTGGTAGATACCAATACAGCCGGGCAGACCTATCACGCCCAAACGCCTGTACCAGCGGGCTGTTTTTACCCCCCCACATTGATCACCGGGTTGCACCCTGCTGATACGCTGATGCAGGAAGAAATTTTTGGCCCTGTTCTCGTCTCAACCACCTTCCGCACCCCAGCGGAGGCTGTGGAGGTTGCCAATAACACCAAATATGGTTTGGCAGCGACGCTCTGGACCGAAAACATCAATCTTGCGCTCGAGATCGCCCCTAAACTCGTGGCCGGTGTGGTCTGGGTCAATGCGACCAACCTGTTTGACGCCGCGGCCGGGTTTGGCGGCACGCGCGAAAGTGGCTTTGGCCGTGAAGGCGGCTGGGAAGGGTTGCGAGCCTATAGCAAGCCAGCCCAGACTTTACCCGAACCGGCCCGCGTTACGCCTTTCACCGGGCAGGGCGCCGCTACAGATGATATTGATCGAACCGCGAAACTCTTTATCGGCGGCAAACAGACCCGGCCAGATGGGGGTTACAGCCAAGCAGTTTTCGGCCCCAAAGGCGAGCTGCTCAGCCACGCACCCATCGCCAATCGCAAGGATATTCGCAACGCGGTACAGGCGCAAATGGCATGCAGCTGGGGCAAAACAACCGGTCACCAGCGGGCACAGGTTCTTTATTATCTCGCTGAAAATCTCGCTGCCCAAAACAATAGGTTTGCAGAGCGCTTGGACGACATGACAGGCCTCGGCACAGGGGCTGAGGAAGTGGCTGCGGCGATCGACATCCTATTCACCTATGCCGCTTGGGCTGATAAATTTGAGGGCCGGGCCAAATCTGTACCGATGCGCGCTGTGGCTCTGGCCATGCGTGAACCCGTGGGCGCAATTGCGGCTCTGTGTTCAGATCAAAATCCACTTTTAGGCTTGGTCACGCCCATGGCAGCCGCACTCAGCACTGGCAACTCTATTACCCTCTGCGCCAGCACGGCTTTTCCCTTGGCGGCCACAGATTTCTTGCACATCCTTGAAGCGTCAGATGTGCCGGCCGGGGTGGTGAATATCCTCACCGGACCGCAGGCAGACTTAGCATCGCACCTGGGCGCGCATATGGGGCTGGAAACTGTGTGGTGCCTATCAGGGGCACAGCTCACCAAAACAGTGCAAGCGCAGGCCAGCAGCAATATCAAACGCGTTTGGCAAGGGGCAGCACAGGACGATCACGACAGCTGGCTTGATGCGGGCACAGAGATCAAAACCATCTGGATCCCCTACGGCGAGTAATGCTGCATTATCTGCGGCTAAACCACCCTTTGACGCGGTCAGAGGTCTCCTCAGCCACCGCATCAATCCGGTCAATGACCGGGTTTACGCGCCGTGCCCAAAACCCACGGAGCCGCACATAGATCGCCCAAATCAAAGCTGCCAATAGGACCAAGAAGATAATATTAAACCAGGGGATCAACCGTATATCCGGACCGGCGACCGGCTTCAGGCTAACGGCATTGGGATAGATCGACCAAAATGTGTTGCGCCACCCATAGTGCCGCAAAATATACCATTCTGGAGCCTCTTTACTCGAGACGGCATCTTCTGCTTCGGCCTGGAGGTTCGAGCTGTCAAACTTGAAATAAGGCGGCCAGTTAAAACCCGTGTCCTCATTGCGATACACGCTAACTTTGCCATCGGCTCGAACCGTATTGATCAACCTCAAATCACGGTTCTGAGTTTGCGCCTCACCGCTTTGCGCAGCCGCATAGAACATGCCAGTCCAGCCCGATAAGTCTTTACGCAAAATCTCTGTGCCGGTGATGCGCACAATATCGCGTTGGGGTAAATTATAATGAAACACCGCAAGTACCAGCAGGGCCAATAGCACTTTCAAAATCCATCTAATTTTGACCAGCATCCAAACAGCTCCTTTGGGGGGGGGTGTCT
>Ga0233395_1000015_pt1 | contig 98482 bp, 122 predicted proteins | sample 27DmetaG_FD_186029 | JGI IMG/M metagenome (GOLD analysis project Ga0233395, IMG submission 186029) | Seawater microbial communities from Monterey Bay, California, United States - 27D | ecosystem: Environmental > Aquatic > Marine > Coastal | place: USA: California | collected 2016-10-12 | reverse complement strand
TGATGATGACTGTAGACATTGTAACGGTACTGGTTTAACCGCCTGTGAAGAATGTGATGGTGATTATTCAATAAGTTGTCCTGAATGTGCGGGATACGGTAACGTTGATTGTGAAGAGTGTGGTACAGACACGTCATTTGAAAACTATGAATTAGAATTTGAAGTCGATTCTTATGTTGTGATTGATGACAGAGTTAAGGAGTTTGTTACGGAATTAGAAGAGGGTCAGGAAACATTAAGTCATTTTGAAAAAATATGTGATAATTACGACCCACCAATCGAATATAGTTTTTTCCGTAGTCACACTGCATATCTTAGGAGTGAATATGAATCGACTGATTGGAAGTTTGAAGTGGAACATCAAGGACTTAGATTTGAAAAAAAGGACCATAAAATATTAGTTAATAGTGGTTTTGAATCTCCTGATAGTTCGGTAATTGATGATATTCTTGATGAGATGTTCTAATAACATTTTGTAATTCAAACTTAATTTACTATCTTTGTTATCTAATCTAAAAAGATAACCGATGAAAAAATTAATCCTACTTGTTTTTGTACTTACTGTAATGTCTTGTGAAAAAGACGAAATATACATTGAAGTACCACCAGTTGATATTGAAATTTCTAACAACATTTCCGACTCAGTTGACTTATACGGAGATTCTTCATTAGGGTTAAACTTATACCTCAATTCAAAAGATAGTGATGGTCGTTCTTGCGTTAGTTGTCATTTATCACCAACAGGTATCGATATCGTACAATTCGGTAAAATAGATATTAGACAACAAGATTCTATTGTAGTTAAAAGAGCTACAGGTCATATCACATTAGAAGAGTCATATCATATTGCGGCATATTTAAAAACATTAAACGCACAACCAAACAACAATGGGTCGCTATCCACTATGATTGGTATTGACAACTCTAACGGTGTCGAACCATCTCAGGTTTGGGACGGAACTACCTCATTAACAGTCAACGAAATTAACAATTGGGATTTCCGTGATGGGATATCATATGATTTTGAATTTCCTCGTTGGTTTAAGGGCGATGAGACTAACACAATGTATGACGATAATTTAGATTGGTTACCTGAAACCGACCTATTAACTGAAAAAGGTATTGAATATGATGATGAGTACCTCAACTACATCGATAACCCAACTAAAGAAAACTTAAAAACTCTACTAATTCATTCACACTATAAGTTAAGTGAGGGTGAACGTAATCCAGGTGAACACGGATTTAACAACTTCGACAAATCTTTTGATTACCAACGTTGGATGGCAACTCTATACATGCAACACGTAATAAAACCAAATAGTGATTTAGAGTTTGGTGAAGAATTAAGTGGTTACGATTTAGGGAATTTTTCTATCTCTGATGGAATTTGGGATGTGGGTAACATTGCTCGTAGAAGTCAAGATAACGGGTCTAATGTAGGTAATGGTGATGAGGTCGATAACCGACTTCTAAACGAGGTTCAGTGGTTGTACTTGGGTTGGTTAACTAATTACGGTAAACGTAACTCTAACGAGTCACAATACATCGGTACGGCTCTTAAAGACTTCGGCGAAGAAGACTTAGCATCGTTAGTTATCCTTAAAAGTATTGTTAACCGTTCACCTAACAGTCAACGTATGTATGATGATGTTTTTACTATGGGTTACATAACTAGTGACGATATGTTTTACGAATCAGTAAAATTTGGGTTAGACTTTCTTATTGACGGTGCGAATAACAACAGTGACTTTACACTTTTAACTAATGAAGGAATTCAGGTTACGTTAGGGTACTTAAAAAACGATGATGGTAATCCAAGTCTAAAGATGTTTGTTGAAAACAAAGGATTCTTAACACAGACGGAAAAAACAACATTAATCACTAAGATTAATACTCTCTACGACTTAGTAGACGGGATGTAACCGATTCTTTTTAATAATGTGTTCACTGATACCACATCATCGACATTAATCTCGTTAAACGGATGTGTGAAGTATAAAGTATTTGGTTTTAAATCCTCGTCTTTATCATTTGCATATACACGATTAGTTGTATTATCAAAATGATTATAACCCATTAGTTGAGTAAACGAAAAGGTGTCGTCCATAACATACAATGTATAATATAATTTATACACTAATTCATCGTCCCAAAACCATCGTTGTACTGATTGGAATTTGTTTATAATCTCATGAATACCGTGTTTTTTAAATATTTCGGTCGGATACGAAAATATCTCATTAACTGGCCACGGATGACATAAGAACTTATTATAAGCATTTTCAACCAAATTTTTCTTATCCTCTTCACTAGTGAACGGTATCGATAGGTAATCAACAACTGAGTTTAAAATGAATAGTATATCGTCAGACTTATCCGTAGTTATAATATTATCAAACGCAGTTTCACCATCATAATGTTCTGACTCCCATATGTATTTATTTATTCTAGTTTTCTCAGGCTCATCTGAAATAATTGAAATAATATCGGAAAGTCTATTAATGTGATGACCAAACCCTGTGTTTAAAGAGGCACACATAAAAGGAAGACGAACACCAATCTTACGGTAGGACTTAACTAACTCTTCAATACCTTCAAAATAAGGGTATCTATTCCCACTAACATCAAAAGAATATATGTCAGTGTCTAACGTGATTAAGTAATCATAGTTATCGATTAGAGATGAATCAGGTTTAAGTGCTTTGAAATGATATGACGATGTATGTATTTTAAAACCTAACTCTTCAAACAACGGCATATATTCCATAAACGCATAGTCTTCAGGAACACATATGTATCTGTCAAAATCTTTTAAATCGGTTCTACGTAAGAAAGATACTACGGAATAATATCCCAAATATATATACTCAGGTTTTAAACCAAATAGATACCATACAACGGCAATATCACCACCTCGATTTGGGAAATCATATGACTTATCATAAACAGTCGGTTCTAAACTTAGTAACGTTCTTACCTTACTGAACGTGTTACCATCCACACTATCCTTTAATTTACTTAGTAGGTTATCTAACATATCTATTCATGAAATAGTAAGTCACCCGCAATACAATACCTCCAACCAAATTCTTTAGGTACTAACTTTGGTTTATGAAATACATCACCATCAAAGAAACACATCTTACCTTTAGTAACCGGCATTGAGTATACGTCTTCTTTGTGTGCAAATAATAAATCAGAATATGGGGAACCACACTCTAAAGTGTTTAAGTAAAAGGAAAACGAATAAGTCGAATCGACCTGATTATCATCACCTTCAATTCTTGGGTCTGCGATATTTTTACGATGTGTATGCCAATATGGTGTATGTTCGTCCTGTGCGGCAATAATCCATAATGTAGAATTAAGTAAGTCTAAATTTTTACCCTCTAAACTTCTGAGTGAACGAGCGAATGTCAATGCAAACCAATAAGGGTCATTTGCGAAGTAAGGTAAGTTATCAACATCCAATGAAAAATGTACCCCAGGTCCTTGGTCTACTATAACACCATCTTCATTCTTATTAGTACCTAAATAATCATCAGACCATATATCTTTAATTAACTTATCGTCGTCTAAATCTTTTATTTTTTGAAATTCCGTAGTATAAACGTAGTAATCACCTACCTTTATTCTTTCTATCTTTGGGGTTCTCATCATTAGACTCACTATCTTTAAGGTATTGTTTAACGACCGACCTAATCGTTGTTATATTATCGGTCACAGAAGATTTATTTCCTTTAGTAAAGGTAGGGTGTGTATATAATTTGTGAAGTATTTCAAAGATAATTTCTCTACGTGTTGTATTACTGACAAAGTCCTTTCTATATTTAGAAGGATTCTTTCTCATTACAATATATTCTATCCATGCGTATTTAATAAACACGACAAAAACAACTATACCATATAATACTATGTAGTTATCCATTTTATCTTCTCTTAGCTCTTGTTAATGAAAATCTTATGAAGGTACCAGCACTAAAGATACCAGGTACCCAAACACCAATATAGGTAGCTTCTTCTCTATGACCCATGAACCACATAGCGATTGACGCAATTAACGTAACCCCACCTAACACATATATAACCTTATCGGAGTATTGTAACTCAGTAAAGGTGTCTATTTGTTTTGTTTTAGGGGTATAACTTTTAGGTTGTATTTTAGGACCTGAAGTCTCTTTCTTCTTCTTATTGTTATTGTTATGGTAGTATCTCCTTTTCTTAGGTTTTGGACTACCACTAACATTGTTTTTGTTATTATTTTCTGACATAATTCTATTAAGGGTATTAATTTATGAACCCATATAATTATATTAATCTATTTATTCGTAAAAGACAAATTAAAATTCACTTATTTTTAAACTAACTAAACGGTCTATCTTTTTCACACATTCATCGAAGGTATTACACATCACTATGGGTTTCCATGTTTTAAAGATGATATAATTAAAGGTTCTATATTCTACCACATAAGAGACTATATTACGAATCTTAGTTTCTACGATTCTATACCTTTGTTTTTCTATACGTTCTATCTCTTCCCTCTGTAACACTATACTTTTTTTTCTCTATATATATTATTTTATGTGGTAAGGCCGCGGACCTTTGATTACTTTCTAAGTAATACAAATATAATCTTTCCAAATATTAATATCATAGTAATGAAAGTAAATTTATCAACATATAAGATTCTTAAAGAAAGTATATGGGATAATAGATTCAAAATACCTGTATATGATGTAGTACATGGTATCCTTACTAAGTATAAGGATAATGAAAGATATATTCAAGAAATACTTACATTAAGAGAACTAATACTTAAATGTGATAGTAAACTTATAAACTATAATGTGAGTAACCCTATGGATAAACACTTTGTACGTTTAATTGAAGTCTCTGTAACGAATGATATGAGATACCTTTTATTTGAAACCTATAAGGATATCTTGGATAATAATCACTTAGATGATGTTCCTAATATAATGATATTAGAATACTGTATACTAAGAGAGATATTCCTTAAATTAAACGTAATAGATGATAACTACGGATTAAACATAACTGAAGAAGATTATCTTAAGGATATCCTCCTTCCGTACCCTGATGAAGATGATTATAGTAAATACCTTTTAGATAAACATCATCCTCACATTGTACATCAGTTTACTGAGTATATGGAAGATGATTCCTTATCACAGGTTTTATGTGATTCTGTAATGGAGTATCAGAAGGAACTAATAAAAATGTGTCCCATGAACATTAATGTCGGAGACATTGAAATTTATACACACCCTTCGTATGAGTTCACATTACCCTTACTCCCTTCAGTTGCTAAACATATAAACCCATTATTTAATGAGTTATTAGGTATAGAACTAAACACTTCTTCCTCTGAATATCCTTCTCACTCATTATAAGTAAATCTGTAAATCGTGTTTGCCACGACCGAATGGGAGTGGGTTAACGAATTACTGATGTATTTTGTAATATTCTTAAGAGATATAAATTAGAAGTCTAAAACTAACTTTGTAGTGTCTTTCATACGCCGGTAACGACCTTCGTCGGTTGGTGGTTTTGTTGAAGAAATGTCTGAATGGGGGTCTTTTTAAATTATTGACGATTTCCCTCGTAAAACCATCGATTTAATTAACTTTGTAGTCCCTTTCATGCGCCGGAAACGACTTCGTCGGATTGTTGAGATTGTCTATAAAAAAGAAAACCCATCGTTTCTGATGAGTTTAATTAACTTTGTAGTGTCTTTCGTACGCCGGAAACGACTTCGTCGATTATACGTGGACTATTGTACCTGTAGAACCTGATGGAAGTGGGTCAGTAAATTCTATTCGACTATTAACGACATTTACAGTATAGTTCACACCTTTCTTTTGGATGAGTCCGTTAACTTCGACTAATATAGCCTTATTTAAAGTATCCGTCGTAGTGTAGTTAGATGTAGAACCATTTCCTATGATATCTGTAGTAGAAACTGCTGACGTAATATCATTACCCCAAAACATGATAGTACCTGACATCCCCGACTGTGGAGCTTCAGCGAATGTAATAACCTTACCACTAACAGTATAGTCAGTACCCTTCTTCTGTATAAGACCATTTAACTCCACATAAAGAACTTTATTTAATGTTGTCGCCTCTACTGTATATGATGTTGTAGAACCATCAGAAGTAAAATCAGTACTTAGTATGTATTGTGCGAAATCTGCCGATTCATTTTCAATTGTCTTAAAGATGACGTTACCATTACCATCGGTTGCCATTACTTGTCCTAATGTACCATCAGATGACGGTAATGAATATGAATCACTAATTTTTACTTTTCCTCCGTCAGTAATTGCAATACTATCTGTAATTGTAGTATCACTCGAAGTAAATCTAAAAATAACGCTATTCGATTCTTTAGTGACTTTTAAAATATCTGACACATATAATTCTTCAGTGTATGTTTTCCCATACCTCTTAGTTGAAGAACCTAAATTATATAATCCGTTATTAGACGGTACTAAATCACTTCCTAAGTTTTGAATAGAAACATCACCTGTAAATGACGGACTATCAATATCAGCTTTTTGGTTTGTATGTTCGTTTACCTTCCCTATGATGTTATTCATCTTACTAGAGACGAGGGTGGCAATTGTACTTAATTGTGTATTAGACATATACTATTTTATTGTGTTTTTACTATTGTAAGTTTACATTTATTTCTATTATAAATAAAGCAAAATATAAAAATTTTTATTTTTTAACTAAAATCAGTGAAAAATCATCTACTGAATAGTCATCAATTAATGTTATCTCAACATCTTTAAATTCGTTGGTTAATTTCTTGACCAATTCTTTCTTATTAAAAGACACTTGAACTTCACCTATAAAATGTTCTTTATCTAATAGGTTTAAACAAATACCCACATTACTAATAGATAAGAAATGTGAAATATGTTCTATCAATTCTTTTTCATCAAACCCTATTGAAAATACCCCACTTGCGTAAGTCCATTCAAACTTTTCTAAGAAATATAGAATGTTAGTATTCAACACTCTAATTTCATCACCATACCTTTCTTTTGCTATTTTTATGAAATCAGGCATGATGTCTACCCCTGTGTAATCTACAGTAATATCATTCAATTTTAAATGACCATAAAGGTCAGATAAACCAGAACCAAAATCCAAAACTCTATCCCCATTTTGGACATAATCTAAGAATACATTAAACCTATCGGTTTGACTGTCTCTGTCTCTCCACCCTAAAAGTATAGGGTCGTCTTCAGATTTTGCTAAGTCAGTCATCACCTCATAAAAAGCTTTTGATAATGTTTTCTGATTAATATTATTCGTATTCAGGTTCATATGATAGCCACGTGGTTAATATTGTTTTATTTGAAGACATTGGGGTTCTTCCTCTATGTATATAAGGGAAAGACGCTGGATGAATTAATAATGTACCCTTTTTCGGTTTGAATGATAACATTTTACCATCTTCGCCATTGGCATATATAAAATCGGTTTCTCCACCTTCTTCTACGTCGTCTAAGTAAAGTAAGAAAGAAAATAATCTTCTACTCATTTCGAAGGTTCCTGTCTCTGCGTGCCATGCGTTATAGTGACCTGTAGATTTAGGATATTCTTGAACCTGTAGTAGTTCATAGAAAGTAGGTGCCAAGAATAAATCCTCACCTGGTTTAGTCTCGTCTTGGTGAGGGAAACTACCTAAATATTGGTTTACAACAATTTCATTAAATTTTTCAATTACACCATAACCAAATAATACATCGTCTTCTACTGGTGACGAAAGAATATCAAAATCAATCGATGATTTTATTGTATCGTTCACTCCTGAACCTGATTGTCCCTGATATGCTAATTTTAATGTTTTTGCTCTTTCGAATCTTTCTAAAATTAAGTCACACTCTTCACGAGTAAATGCTCCTTCAAAGTGACCTATTGTGTTTTTTAATTCCATTTTAATAGTTTAATGTATTTTTATTACCTGTTTCTTGTCCCCACCAACCGGCCATGGCTAATCTTTTTGCCTTTACATTTGGTACAACTTCGGATACGTAGTGCATATGACCCATACTCGTAGCTAAATCAAACATCGTTAGTGTATTAAATTTAGGAACATTTATTTTCTCAATCAAGTTTTCGTTCATTTTATCTTGAAAATGTAAGTTACCACCATATTGAGGTTTCCAATCTTTACTTAAGTTATATACAAACCCTAACACCCCGTTTGGTCCGTCACTATGAGGAGATAAGAAATCTCTATCCGTATACCACGAAGCAAATAACTCATTAATTTTTGTTACTTTATATCCTGTTAAATAATCTAAAAAAGATACTACCTCTTCTGACAGTACGTCATGTCTGAATTGACATTCCTCACACCAACAACCATCTACGTGGTCATCGTTTGTCCTTCTAAAACTATAAGAAAATTTGTCTTCACTAAAAGCCTTTCTAGCAGTTTCATCAGATGTTTTAATATAATCTAGATTATCTTCTGTCCATCTTGTAATGTGCATGTCTTGGTCTTTAGACGGTCTGGACGAAACATTCCACCAATCTTGAGGCATTGAATTTAAATGATTCCACAGTTTTTCTGCGTATTCTTCATCTAACCAATCATTAATTGTAACAATACCGTTTTTTAAAAATTGATATTTTAACTCTCGTATGTTTAAGTCTTTGTTAATCATAATAACATTAATATAGTGTTTTACTATCTTAAATTCAATAGTTTTTATTTTTTAAATTATTAAGTCTAACTTCTAATTGTTCGAAACAATCTATAAACGCACTGTTTTCTAATTCAGACCTACTTGAGTGATACCCTTTAATTGAGAATGAAAAACCACTACGTAGTTGTATATGACCAACCCATTGAGATTCATTAAAACATTCAACACTTAAAATGATACCTATAGAGTCAAAAAAATAATAAAGACTCCTTATATGGTATAGAGATAATATTGACCTATTAACGATTGGTGTGTTTGGAAAAACCGTCTCCTTAAAAAATTTAAAAGAAAGAGGGTATTCATCTATTACCTTACCCCAATCAAAAACATTGTCCATATATATTATCTTTTAACCCCTATATCAGTATATTTATACCAAATTCTTTCATGTACAAAATACAATATCATTTTGGTTACGACTTCCGCCCCACCAATACTCAATCCAATTAGTGGGTCACCACTAATATACCAACTTAATAAAATGGTATCAACAGTACCAACAAGTCTCCAAGTTAACGTCTTTAAAAAGTGACGCTTAAGAGTGACTTTAGTCTTCTTAGTCATAACTTACCGTCAACTTTCATTTGCTCTCTAATAGAGGTTGCTGAAATATCTCCAATCTCTGTTGGTGGTACGTGTTCAATAATATCATAACCAACACCTCTACCATAGTTGATAGATTCAATGTCAGGAATAATTGTTGGTAATACCTTTCCTTCGTTTATTAAGTCTTTTAACTCCCCTTCCTTTACCATCTCTAAGATTTGTTCTGCCGTCCAAGGATTTTTTTCATCTGGTTTCACATCTCTAATACCTAACCACACATTATAACCCTCCTTTAGTCTTTCATTGATTAACCAAAGGTGACCTTTGTGTAATGGTTGCCATCTTCCTGCGAAGAATGAGTATTTAACATCTGATGTGGATGACTCTTTATCTGCTTTCGCTTTAAATTCTGCCATAGTTCATTTGTTTTTAATTTATTCTGCTGAGATAAACTCTCTTAATGCGTCAACTAATTCAGTATCATTTTCTACTAAATTACCTTTTACCATAATATCCCCGTTTTGTCTTAATTCTAAAACTGGAACATCTAAACCTGTAACGTTAAATATGATAGCGTTTTCTGCCAAGTTTGTTGGTGTTGCGTTTAATCCTTCTTCCATTTTTTTAAATGTTTAAATAGTTTATTATTTCAACTAATGAAGATTCAACAGGTACATCTGTTGTATCAACATCTAAGAAATCTTTTTTAGGTTGTACATATTCATCACTATGAAAATGCTCTCTTCCTCTTATCTCTGTTGTGTGAACAAAGAATTCTTTAACCTCATCACCTAATCGGTCTTTGAAAGATTGTCTCATATTTTCGTAAGGTGCCACTAAAGAAACAACGACATCATTTCCTTTGTTATTTAGGTATTGAGATATGTTTTGTGCTCTCTCAATATTAGCCTCCCTACCCTTTTTAGAGTAATCTTTATTTGCGGTTAATTCTCTTAGGTCATCACCATCTACATGAAATATAGTCTTTTTATGTGGATAGTTAACCTCTAAATACTCTTTTAATGTCTTAGCTAAGACAGTTTTTCCGTGGCCAGGTTGGCCTGTAAACCAATATATCATATGTTATTTTAAATGGATTTGTTTATTACGATTGTTTTTACCTTCAGGACATTCCTCAACTTTATTATTCGTTGAAAACGGTTTAATGTAACACCCTTGACCGGCACCCTCAATATAACCAATTCGTTGATATATTGAAGTGTTAAAGGTGTATGGTGTCTGAGCCCCACAAAGTACACAAAGGTCTTTTTTATCCATACCTTAAGTATAGACACAATCAAACGTAAAATCAATATGAGAGAAAAAAAAAGAACCTCAGTAGAGGTCCTAATTTATTATTTTAATAAGGTATGTTAATATGAAATATCTGCCAATTAACTAATTTTAAGACACATCATTATTACGAGTATACTAATAAATAGTTAATTTCTATAAAAACTACAGACTTAATCTGATTTTTTTTTCGAGTATTATACTTTAAACGTCACTTTTACCCAATTACCAGAACCTTGTAACACTAATTCAGGGACTGTTTTAATAATCAAAGTATCATAACCAAATGAAATATTATCTCCCTTAAAGAAACTAACCCCGTCATTAAATACTACTCCGTCATCTTTAACGACATAATCAGTGTTCTTAGTCTCCACAAACATGATATCCGAAACAATCATTTTAGTATACTTCCCCATTTGTTATTATATTAATTAGATTATTCTGTAAATATATAAATAGATTTGGTTAAAACCAAAAGTAGAGTTAATTATGTTTTATATTATACTATAGACATAATTAGTGAATTATTTAATATTTATATACATAACGTTAAAACAATGAAGATAAAATTCACAAATAAACAGATAGTCAATATTCTTAATGAATCGTCTGAAGACCATATAATTAAGGCAATTAAGTTGTTAGGCGGTATACACATGGACAACATAGCATCTTCGGATATGGTAAAAGGTATCATGAAAGGAGATGAAGGGAATGCAATGAGACTTAAATTAGGTGTTAATTATGAAAACCCTGATAAGGCATTAAAGGTAAAAGATAGGATTAGATTTCACGAGTATTGGAACAGATTTTCAGGAACTACCGATGGTAGAGGTTTCTCGTTTGAAGGAATATTCGCAGGATTATTTGGTGGTGAAACAACCGCAAAATTAAATTATGAAGACCCGTCAAACAATGAAAAGAACCCAAAAGCGGACATTATAATTAAGGGTAATCATTATTCTTTAAAAATCGTTTCAGATGGTATTAAACGTACAGAACGTTTTAAACTAGGTTCTTATAAGGGGGTATTCGATAAGTATAAGAGGGTTAAATATAAGGACAACGAAAATGATGAATCACTAAAAAACGTAATGACTTTCTTAAGGAGTGATGATTATAGTAAAGAAGATAAGTCAGAGTTTTTAATGACTTGTTTTAAGGATACTAATATTACATTTATTTTTGCACGTTTAGTTAAAGAAGAAAGGTCTATATACTACAGTATGTGCCCATTATTGGGTGAATATGGTTTAATCGATAGAATACTTAATCGTGGAGAATTAATGTCCGGAGGTACTAAATACCACTCAATAGGTATAAAACCCAAAGAGGGTTTAGAGGAATACCAATTAAAATTCCCGTTCGTAACCAAAGATGAGGTCGATTCATATTTACCAAATGAAGATGGTAATAAACCAATAGATAGAGTTTACTCGTTATTTACTGATGATTTAAAAGCATATCTAAGACCTGAGGTTTTACAATATTTGTATAATAATAAAGAACAGTTTGCAACAAAACTTTATTCACTCAATGAATCGGTAGTGGACTTACTAACTAAATTTTATGAGTTAGATATCGAACCATCCAAATACGATGACCTTATTGTTGGATTAACAGATGAAGATGTTACCAAAGATTTTTTACGTAATTTAGATAGAAAATCACTTAAGTCTGGTAACGTAGAAGATAATGTCATAAAATATATCGAAAAATATAAGAAATCACTTACCGATAGAGTTTCTCCTGAACCTGAACACGAAGATAGTTATTTCGTTGATGATGATGAGGAACAAGAAAAATCTAAAATCGGTAGAAAATCATTTATAAAAGAACTAAGACCTTTACAGGTAGAACTATTGAAATTACAGGAACACGTTAAGAAAACAGGTAAATCTGTTGTTATTGTATTTGAAGGTAGGGATTCGGCAGGTAAAGGGTCAACAATTAAAAAATTTATAGAATACCTACAACCACAATACTATAAGGTAGTTGCTTTAGGAATACCAACCCCCGAAGAAAAAAAGAATTGGTTTGATAGATACGAAAGAGAAATCGAATCAGGTAAAATCATATTCTTTGACAGAAGTTGGTATAATAGAGGTATTGTGGAACCAGTTATGGGATACTCAACAATGGAAGAATATTCTGACTTTATGGAGAATGTGGGTAGTTTTGAAAGTTCACTTTTATCCAAAGGATACGATGTCTTTAAGTTTTGGTTATCTATAACACAAGACACACAAAGGAAACGTTTTGATATGAGAAAGAACTCACCACTTAAGTATTGGAAATTCTCACCTAACGATGAGGCTTCTATTGATAAGTGGGACGACTATACTGAATACAAAGAAAAGGCATTGAAACAAACTGCCGAGGTAATTCCATGGTCAGTTGTAGACACAAACGATAAAAGAGCGGGAGCACTTAACTCAATTAGAACAGTTCTAAATAAAGTAGATTACGAAGGTAAAGACGATAAAAATTTAGGTATGATTTACCCTGAAGTAGTAACCACTGTTGATGAGATTCAAGATTTAAATGAAGATAACTCATTTATGAGAAGAAGAGTCGATAAGGTTGTGTTTAGAAAAATAGTTAACCCTAAAGTGACTATTACTGTGGAGAAACACCCTAACGGTCAGATTGTGGACATTATAAACAAATATAACATTAGATTCCCATTCGTTGTCGGACAAGTTCTAAATGCTGGTCATAAGACATGGGCAAGTGTTAATGGATATGAGACATCAATTGATGGATTTAATTTTAAAGGCGGTCCTGAAAAGAAGAAATTCGGCATACCTGTTAGTATGTTACCACCAGAGTTGAAAAATCTTTAATTAGATGAAAACACCAATTATAAAGTATAACGATAAAACATTAGACAGATTAAGTTGGTTTATGAAAATAGGTGGTATCACATTATGGCCATTTATTATACTTAGAGAACGATATAATGTACCAAACGCTGATTACGGTAAACGAATTGTTAATCACGAATCTATCCATATTAAACAACAGGAAGAACTTTTAGTGATACCTTTTTATGTGATATACGTCACAGAGTGGTTCATAAAACTTTTCTTCTATGGTAAGGACGCATATTACAATATTTCATTTGAGCGTGAAGCTTACAGTAACGAATACGACTACAAATATATAAATAATAGAAAAAAATATAATTGGATTTATAGGTTATTTAAATAAAAAGACTATTTATAGTGATAAAACAATATTAAAATGAAAAATATAAACGAAAATATTAACAGGTTAAGACAAATTATGTCTTATGATAGAAGTAGAGGGTTATTAGTTAACGAATCTCAATACTCAATAGAAGATAGTATAGAATTAGAAGAGCAAGAAGAGACCGTTAGTGGTGTCGAAGCAATTGCTAATAAAATATATGACGCAGCTGATGGTATAGGAACAAAGAACGTTAAATTTATTTCTGCGGTTAAAGACATTAAATCTAAAGAAGAATTTAACCAAGTTGATGAATTATTAAAAGCAACAGACTTTGGTGACGAAACACAAGGTTTTGAATACTTCGTATCTGATGAGTTGGGTAACGGTTCTACAGAGGAAACTGAAGTTTTATCACACCTTAAGACTATAGGTGTTGAACTTCCAGGTTATACTGAAGAAAATGAAGAAGAAGTGTCTTCAGACCCGTTTGACATTGAAAAAATTAAATCAGGAGAACAGTTCTTAAAGAAAGGTCAAGGTAACGAAACTTCAGATACTGTCGTTAGCGTTCAGGAACTTTTAATTTCTAAGATGGACACTATTGGTGTTACTATAGATTTTGAACAATCAGATTTAGGTAATTACGGACCTAAAACCGCAGCATTAGTAACGGCATTTCAATCGATGAACAACTTAAAACCTGATGGTATTGTTGGACCTAAAACCATAACGGCTTTAATGGGTTAAACAAATTTAACAAACATACATAAAAAAAGAGGACTTAGGTCCTCTTTTTTATTTTTAAGTATTTTCTGTACTGAAGAAAAACGTTTGAAATAACCTACCACTCTCATTATCATGACCAAAGTAATCTAATGACGCATGAAAAATGTCTCCTCTGTATAACACTAATCTATTATATACGTTACCAACAGTATCCACTAATTCCCATTTAGTATAATCTTGGTAATCGTTTTCCATTAACGATAAGGGTTCTTCATTGAATGAGGCTCTTTCACCATTAACATCTCTAGGTACTCTATACACACCGGTCTCTTTATGTCTAAACAATCCTGTACCTCCCGTATGTGGTGCGTTTGGTGATAAGTAACATACACCAGCCCAACCTGTGGTACTATCAGAGTGTATCCAAGTCCTGTCAGACGATGTGGTTATTTGAAACGCCCCCGTATACATATCCTGACCATCGTTAGCCCCCCAGTATGTTATCTTACCATCGTGTGGTTCAATAATACTATTAATGTAATGTTTTAACTCATCATTTAGAAACGATTCTGTTCTATTACCAGGGTAATTACCTCTAACACCAAACTCTTGGCTAAGAGCAAATTCCCTAACTTCATCAGGGTCTTGATAAAAATTATCAATAATTATAACGTTAACTTCCATTTATTCTTCTGTGTAAGTATTTATATTTATAGTATAAAGATATTAAATAAATGAAAAACAATAAAGAGACGACAACAAAGTTTTTAGATTTATTAATGTACAAAGTATATACTAACGGTAATATAATCACTGACGAAGAAGATGATAGGCTAAGAAGAAGTTTTAAACTTCAGATTCATTGGAATAAAAATAGAAATGATTTACCTAAGAGAATTAAAGAAATGTTATGAGTAAATATAAATCGGAAAAATTAGAAGAGTTAATTAAATCAACTAACGATGACACAATAAAGTCAGTGTTATTTAATCTAAAATTAGTCCCTACATTCTCTTTAATGATTGAGGCGACGTATCAACCAATACACCAATTTTTAGTTGGGGAGTATCCGACTTTAACTTCTGATGATATCACTTCTATCGCATTGGCCGCTACATGTTCATTTATTTTTAAATCCTATGATAGAATAAAACAAGGTAAAGAACTTAAGTCATATTTAGAATCTAGAGATTTAGAGGTTAAAGTTGAGGAGACAAAAACACAACTAACAAAATTACTTAAGATTGGTTCTGACATATTAAAAGATATGGGTTATAGTGTCGGTACTATGTCGGGGATATTAGGGTTTGCATTTGTTTTACAACCGCTTATGATGGGGATATCAGAACTTATGGGTCGTAACTCAGATTTTAACATTGACAATATGTTTAACTACGTAATATTAGGTATTACTTTTAAAGGGTCTTTGTTCTTAGAACAGTTCATAACTAAGTTCACTAAAGAGTTTGAAAAAGAACCTAAAATTGGTCCTAAGGTTAAATGGCCTAAAGAATTTAAATACGGAGAAAAAGAATACGGATTAATTAAACAATCTAAAGACAGAGTAACTTACGAAAATAAAAAAGGTAAGGGGGATAGACTTACGTTTGGTTCTGAAAAAGAAATGACCGACTATCTTGAAGATTATACGGCTCCTAAAGGTGGTACTCAATCCACACAGTTAGGTGACACGTATTTGTCAGAAACTCAACTGAAAAGTTTAATGGATAGTATTATTCTAAAATAACCACATCAGGCAATCCTACTTCAGTCATTCTATGAACTAAATAGTCTCTTAGAAAGTCGTCATCAAAATAATCATCCATCCAATTACCAAACGGTATCATCACATATCTTTGTGTGACTGTCTCACTTGCGTAATCCCATTCGTCAGTAAAATCAATTAATAAATCTGTATCGATACAATACGATTCAATTTCGTCTAATGGTATCGTATAATATCTGGAGTGCTCATCCGTAAATTTTATGTCATGATAGTCAATATCTAACATAAAATCTACATGAATATCATCTTCATGTTCAAACCAATCATTAATACTTCGGATTTTTGGTACTTTCATTATATTTAATGTAGAAGTTTATTTTTAAAAAGTATACCTAACTATGAAATTAAAAGAAATATACCAATTCCAATACGACCAACTAATTGAAACATTGGAAGTTGAGTTTACCTTATATAACGATTCCGATAATTCATATCGGTTAATTAACCTTAACTTAATTGAGATAATACCACTATTAAGTAACCCAACAATATTAGAGGAATTTGATGTTGATGAATTAATGGAAGACATCACTATAATTGAAGAGATAATTGAAAATTATTTAGATATTTATTCTGACGAAGTACCAAAAGAAGAATTTTTATAGTATTTATTATTATGAAGTTAATTAACATATTAAAAGAATCGATTCAATACAAAGTTCAATTTGAAAGTTCAGATAAGAAAATGGTGGAGGAGTTTGTCACGTTTATTAAGAAAGAACTATCAATTAAAGAAGATATTGACGTTATCTTACAAAACGATAAGAACGGAATTAAAACTACCGCAGTCTACAATTATGGTGGTGGTGAAAAATCAACAATCAAAGTATACTGTAGAGATAGACAGTTAATTGATGTATTACGTTCAATCGCTCATGAAATGACTCATCACATGCAATATGAGACAGGTAAGTTAGATGAAAAACCTGCCGATGTTGGTGGACCTATTGAAGACGAAGCAAACGCTAAAGCTGGTGAATTAGTTAAAAAATTCGCTCAAATGGGTAATGATATCTACCCTAAGTCTGAAGACGAAACCCTTTAAGGTCCGATACGTTCTAAGTGCATTGTAAATTTCGTAAATGTTTTTTCAGGAGAACCATCTTCCCACTGACCTGAACTCGATAGTATTAGATAATCAATCCCATCCGCAACAATAGTGAAAACTCTTTTAGTGTTGAAATAATCAATTTCAATTCTTCTATATTCTCCCGTTGCTAAATCTTGATACGTGTAGTAATTAAAATCATATTCCCATTCATCGCCCAAATTAGAAAGATAGTATCCTCCATATACCTTAGCATATGTGAAGTGAATTCTCTCACCAATATCTAAAACATCTAATGGCTCTATCGGGTCTTTCATTGAAAAGGTTCCTGCAACAATCATAGTATCGATGACTTGACCTGTGATTAAGTTTTGTCCTGTTGCTGATATAAATTCTACTTTATACGTTCCACTTAGTGTTGGTGTTGCAGGTAAATCAAATTCAGCCTCACAACTAAACAATGATAATACTAATACACTACAAGTTAAAATTCGATAAATCGATGTCTTTAAATCCTTCATTTCTTTTTAAGTTTATTCCTGTTGCACGTTCTCCTGGTTTGTTTGGGTCCATATCGTTAATGACATATCTCCCTCCCCTTCCGATACCCATAAGTAACGTGTTATATGGTATATCGTGTTTTGTTAATTCTTTTTGAGTTTGGTATCTTAAATACTCAGGTCTTGCCGTTGTTAATATAATGTGTTCACCATTATTATACCACTCTTTTAATTTTTCTATTACATCTACAATTGGTGTTGGTTCTGATGTTGTATAAGTTTCGAACTTACGATAATGAAATATAGTTCCGTCTATATCACAAAATATTGTTTTGTTTTTTACCATTAAATGTCATTTGTTACTTTATCCAAGTCCTGTTGTAGTTTTTGAATTTTTAGTTTATTGTCTTTATCAGACATTTTTAACTCAATAATCAAAGTTCTTAATCTTTTAATGAAATAATCTTTATATTCCCCGTCATCAACCATACCTTGGTGTGGTATTTGATTCATTTCCTCTTCCGTTAAGTTGTTTAGATAAAATTCTTTTATTTTACTCATGCTTAGTTAATTTTTGATAATACAAATATAACATTTATTTTTATACTAACAAAGGTTAAATGATATTTATTATAGGTTAAACCACATACATGAAGAAACTACTAATTATACTACTGATATCAACCTTATCCACATGCACCCCAAGACATAAAGGGACTAATGTAGATAAAGAGTTATACACTGTCTATACAGAATTTTTAGACGATTGCAAAAATCATGGAATAGATATGAGCAGTTATCCTAAATTAAGTAATTTGAAATTGAAGTCTATGACAGAAGAAACTGTTGGTATATGTATTACCGATGAGAATTTAATATACAAGTATCGTAATGTATATTTAAATAATGAGATTACTGATAAGTTTCTACTTAAATTCATTGCCTATCATGAAATGGGTCATTGTATCTTCGAATTAGAACACGATTCAGTATCAGAGGGTTACACAATAATGACTCCAAACATTAACCTATTACTAAAAGAAGAATACGAAAAGAATTGGGATACTATGAGGTTTAAGTATTTCCAAAAAATCCGTAACAATCAATAATACATACTTATATTTACATTCTAAGGTATTATATTACCTTTTTTCTATAATACAAATATTTATATAGATGAAGGTATTAGTAACCAAAGAACAATATAGTAAATTAAACCTAACCCCACAATCGGATATTGGAGAGCAAGATGACGTTGAAGGTGGAGAAGGGACTACATCATACCCTAAATGGGAGACAGGAATACAAAGAGGTCCTGCCAATAATATTGATGTAACAAAATGGTCTGATATCGTACAATTAACGAGAGGTAAAGCAAATCCAATACCGTAATATTATGATAGAAAAGACTAACAATCTATTTGAGGATAAAGAAATTAAAGAACTTAAAACTCTATTAGAAGAAAATCAAAGACAACTTAACCTGTTAACCTTTGATTATAAAGAAAATAGTGGTGATAACACAAACAAAACTCAAATTAACGAACAAAAATGGTTAGACAATGTTCAAACAGTATTTGATTGGGCGGGTTTAGTACCTGTGTATGGAGACGCGATTGATATTATTAACGCATTAATTTCATTTACAAGAGCAAGTGTACAAGGAAAATTTATGCCCCATGGTTTAAATGGTATTATTAGTGTAATCGCGATAATACCTGTTGTTGGTTCGGTAATTGCGATTCCATTTAAAATGATATTTAAGTTTATTCCTGTTGCTTCAGCAACAAAGATAATTAAAGAACTTACAAAAGGTACTGGTGAAGGGGCGGCTACTTTACTTGAGAAGTCGGTTAAGTCAAACCCAAAAGCCTTAAATGCGTTTAATAAATTCAAAGACATATTAATCAAGAATATAGATGCGGTACTTAAGGGTACTCGTATTATTAAAAACATATTTAAAGGGTTAGCGATAATTCCATTAACCAAATTAGATGATAAATTAGCAGCCGCTGGTGTTGCTTTAATAGTTAAATTAGAAAAGTTTCTAATAAAATTGTCTAAATCAGGTGGTAAAGCAGCGACTAAGTCAGCGACTAAATTGGGTTTATCCGTTGCTGAGGTACCTGTTAAACTTTTAACTAAAAGAGGTCGTTTAGTGGCTAAAGGTTTTGGATTTGGAACTATAGGGGGGAAAAGAATATTTTACGCATCTCAAGATATGTTTAGTAAATATTTACAGAAATCGGGAACATCATTACTAAGTAAAGAATCTCAAAACGCAATCTTTAAACAATCGATAAAAAATATATCAGGACCCGCAATGAAGAGTGGAGAATCGGTGTCTCAATATATGTTAAGAACTAAATTAGGTGATAAGTTAACGAGAGAATTTACTAACTTAACAATACTTAATAATCCTAAAATATTTAAAGACTACTTAAATTCTTCAGACGCAAGTCAAAGATTCTCTGTATTCATTAAAACCATTACAGACCGAAAGGTGATTATGGATGCAACCACAAATTGGGGTCAACTTAGAAAGACCATGTTAAAGGCTGGATTAGGAACACTTGGGACCGAATATCAATCAAAGTCTGATTATATTAAACAAGACGAAAAAGATATGTATAAGAAGCAAAGTTCTGATAAAAACAAAAAAGGTTCACATTACGGACAAAAAAGAGAAATGTAGATATGAAAGAATTAAACAGAATTAAAAGTCTTATCAACAAAGTAGAAACTAAAAACTTTGTCATAACAGAACAGGGAGACCCCGGTCTTGTTGGTGGTTTATGGGATATCGCTACTGGTGCCGTAAGTGGTTTATATGACGGAGCTAAGGATGTTGTAAATAAATCAATACCATATTTAGTCGATAAAACTAAAGGGGTTAAGTTATTACAACTAAAACCTTTTTCTGGTAAATTAGACACCGTAATCAATTCAGCGTCTAAATTATTTGTTAATCAACTTAGTAGTAGAATCGATAGTAATACCGAATTATATAACTCTTTAGTTATTTTACAGAATTTAGTTTCAGGTGCGGAGTCAAATAGTATTGTAGATAAGAAAGGTTTAGATTTTAAAGTTTGGGAAGTATTAGAAGCCTTTACAGTTGGGGTATATTTCGCGTCAAGAAACCAAGAATTTACCTATGAAAAGTTTTGGGAGAAAATAGAAAGTGACAAAATTGATGTCTTTTCTAATAGTGTTATTGGTTACGTTGAAGGAGCAATAATGGAATTAAGTATTGGTGGTACTGCTCAAAATATTAAGGATTGGTACCCTAAATTTTTTAAATCAGGGCAAGAAACCCACGAATTTAATAATTCTTTATTTACTAATAATTTTGATAGGTTAGACGGTGACTGGGATACTTCTGAAATACCATTACTAATAAACTCAATCGACATGTCAAAATATGAAGGTAAAATACAAAGTGAGTTTGAAACTAAACTTTCAGGTGATATCTCATGTTATACGACAGGTGGATTGAAATTCGCTAAAATAGGTGGTTCTGAAGTCGATAACGCAGCTATTAGGACAGAAAAAAATTGGATAACAATATTCTATTATAATAAATCAGGAGTATTAACTGCCAACATATACTATAAAAAAGTTAATTCACAACCAGTTGCTATAACAACAGACATTGATTGTGGTAGTCGTGGGACTGTTGTACGTAACGTACAGGGTCTTAATGAGACATTGAGTTATTCATTAAGTAAAAACCTTTTAAACGAACAAGAAGACGTTGAGGATGTGATGATAGGAGATATCAGAGTAGGTGTGAATAGAAAGGCTTATAACCATATGTTATCTCTTTATAGAAAAGCCAATAATATTGAAGCACCTTCTGACGACACTAAGTCATCTCCTGAAGATTCTAAATCTTCACCAGAAGATACAACTACAGATAAAGAGGTTTCTAGTAAATCAGATTCAGGAGTAGAAACACCACCGGTAGTAGACCCTGAAAAAACTAATATTGAAAAACTGATTGATATATTAGTAGAGAAAGGTGGTAACCCAAGAGAACATTATGAAAAAGACAGTACTCGAGCAAGTATTGGGTCTGTGGCATTAGGTTCGGAGGTATCCTCTGAAGAATATCTTAAAGATGAAGAAACTGTTTACGCACAGAAAGTCATCGAAAAATTAAATAATGGGTCATTCGTTATAAAGAAGTATGACGAGGATGAAAAAGATGAAAAGGAAGAAGAAAGAATCATTGATGCAACCAGTAAGATTTCAAACCCGACACCATTAGAACTTAAAAAGATAGAAGAAATTGGAGACGACGCAGTCGCTAAAACAAATAATAAATTAAGTTTCGATAAAAATCGTATAAAAAATGTTAGAGTAACATCAAACGAATCTAAAGTTATTTATATCGCCACTGAAGATATTACCGATATTTTAAGTAATATTGAAGGTGAATTAGAACAAGTATTTGGAGGTGATTGGATGTTAGATAAATCTAGAAATAGACTATTCTCATCAAATAAAATATACATATTTACAAAAAAAGAACAATAAAATGGAATTAAAAGAATCAATACATAAAAGTTTAGTTAAACTTTATGACAGTAAAACAAGTACCGTAGAAGAAAGGTATAAAAAAATGTTTGGTGATGTTGTAATCACAGAACAACACATAGAACCGTTAGGTTATTTTATGTTACGTGAATCGTTTAATAACGATAATAATCTTAATGAAGGTCTATTTGATTTCTTTGGTGGTTTATTTAAAAACTTTGGTGGAAACGTTGAAGAACAACTTAAAGAATGGGTTATCGGTAAGGCAATGGACTGGTTTGTAAAACCATTCTTAGGAAAGATTGGTGGTGAAGATGGTGCTATGTATGAAAACATCAAGAAGTATGTTCAGGTAACTTTCGCAGACATGCCATTTACACAAATAGTTTCAACTATAACCAATTGTTCTAAAATGACTAAATTACTTATTTTAGGTATGTTTGAATTTATGTTAGATAAGATGTTAACAAACTTATCATTTGATAGTGTTATTATGGATAACATAAGACAACAATTAGATAAGTCATTTATTGAGGATAGTTCGTTAATCAACAAACTTACCGATATGGTAGACGATGTGGTATGTTCTAAAACATCAAACTTAAAGGATAAGTTATCAGATATGGATTTAGACTTTTCATTCGCATAGTAAGAAGTGAAAAATATTAATATAAAAAAAGAGAACTAAATTAGTTCTCTTTTTTATTTGTCCAAAAGTCAATTACTTTATCTAAATCGTATGTTTCTGTTGATTGGTCGTAAGCACACATATGACATAAGTGTGGGTCTTTATCTTCAGGTCTTATTTCCCAAGAATGTCCACAGTTATCACAATGTACGTCTGGTGATTCATTTCCAAAAAAGAAGTGTTCATTTACTCTCTTAGCGGGTCTAAAACGATTAGGATTCGCCTTAACCGCTGACTGTGGAAACCTATTACCATTTCCGTGTCTTCTAGCCTTAGACAACGTCCTAGCGATTTCATCCACATCCGTCTTCATTCTACCTTTTTTGGTACCATAGTGTCTCATCCACATTGTCAACACTTTAGACGATAATGATTTAACTTGTCTGTTTATATCACCATTCTCATCACTACCAATAGTTACTGAGATTATTTTGTCCCTAATGTCGTCAGCATTTGAAAGGACTCTATCAAAAGCCTCCTTATGTTCTGAAAAATCTCCATCATCATCTAAATCATCACTAAGATGTGGGGCTTTAATATATGCGTATTTTTCTATAAACTCAGAACCTGACCATAATAAGTCAGAAGCTTGAAACATATTAACCACACCACTCTCTCTTACATCATCTAAGAACTCAAAAAAGTCCGACGAATAATCTTTTATGGTTTGTAAGTTTTTGTTATCATTTTTAATAACCTCATATTGTTTAATCAATGCCTTAACTTTATCACCTTCTAAAATAGAATCTTTAGTGATAAGTCTTAATTGTTCTTCTGTTATTTTTATGTTTTTAATCTTACTCATATTAATAAATACTATTTACATATAGAATCGGCAGCAGATATCGCCCATAATTCTTGAGGTTTAACTCTTGGAGTAAACCCCATAGACTCAACATAACCAACTGCCGCTCTTAATACTTGACTTGACCGATACTTCGGGTCAGGGTTTAAATCTAAATCTACATATTTAATTGGAATACCAAATTCGTGATTTAACTTACTCGCTAGTATGATACTTCGGTCCACTTCACCCCATAATTTACTAAAGTTGTTTAGTATTTTTGGTACGGATTCTTTACAATATAAGACATGACCACCTTTATTATTCTTATGTAGAACAACAACAGTTGCGTAAATTGTAAAATTTTTAGTATTTTGTGAATCACACCCAACGTATAAGTCGGTGCCGGGATTTTCAAATAAATAGTTGGTTACGTACTCCCCAACGTCAATTTTTTTGTGGTCACTTAATTTTTTAAATATCATACTTTTTTTACGTCATTGTTTTTTTTAAATAAGGACCTTGCCTTTATTATAATGCGAGATATTTATTAAATGAATCAACTAAGATTCAAGTGGTTTCGTACCATAATCTTAAATAGAAAAGGGGGTTAAATTATCTACCAAAAGAGGACAGTCCGTCCTCTTTTGTTTTTAACAAACATTACTTTCTAAGTTTAAGGGTATTATCTAAGAACTTCAAGTCCAAACCAATTTCATTATCGTTTAAACGTTTATTTTTATAAAACACGTCTTCATAGTAATCTAAAGGAATGTTTAACTCCTTAGATAAATTGTTCATCATTTCAACTCTATCAATTACTTTACGGTGCAATTCTTTTTCAGTAACATCAATCTGTTCGTTATATTCATATTCGGATAGATGATAGTTAGTGTCAGTTTTAAAACCATCTTCTCTCCACGTCTTAGAGACCCAATAAAGCGATTCAGACATGGCAATAATATCTCTACGACTAAGTAAGATTACTTTATCAAAATACTTAGAAAGTTTAATATATTCAGATAAGGTGTTATGATTAATCAAAGTCTTTACTACCACATGGTCATTTAAAGGAATTTCTTTTTGTGTGTTGAAAGGCTCAAACAATGAAGGGATATTATAGTATGAAGAGATTGATTTCATCAAATTTGTTGAACCACATCTTGAATTACATATTATTAAGACCCTCATATTTTTTTAATATTTTACTAAATTTTTCATGCGCCCACACATCATTAGGGATTGAATTTCTAATCCAATTTTCTAATAAAATTATTTTACATTTAAGGGTACCATGTTTAATAGGTATGTCGTCATATACTGTTTCGGTTAATTCACTACAAACTACACTTTCCCCTGTGTTAACCAAGAAATCTACCGTAACCCCATTAATCGTTATTGTATACTTATCTCTAAATTCAAAGTCACATAAACGACTATAGTATGAAGGTTTACGTTCTGGTAAATCAAAGTGATTTTTTATTTTTTCAAAGGTTTCGTTATCATCAATAATAAAATCAATATCCCCAATAGGTTTATCCGCCGTTCCGAGTAATAAATAATCTTCAATACTACCTCCGACACTAATTTTATTATCTGTGATTTTATTTAAATCGATTATTATTTGTTTGTGATTATGTGATAATATTTCCATTGTCTTTATATGTTTTAAATTCCCTATTTTCTAAATATGACTTAGCAAATTGATAAAACATATCTAAATGTTTACGTCCACCATACATATGTAAATATTGGTTTTCATCGTATAAGGGAGTGGATTTCCAATTATAATATTCAGACAAACAAGCTAAACTATGTTCCCCTAATGTCATACTTGGTATTATAGCTTCGACTTTTTCATGTGGAAACACATTGTAAAACCAATCTTTCATCTTAAAATATCTATCTAAGTAGATGTTTTTTATTTCATCGGTTCTAAAACCCATAATACCAATATTAAACGCCCCCAAATATTTGTTGCTCCATTCAGGGAATACTTCACCAATACCATAATCTGTAAAGTTTTTTAAATTTTCTTTGTAGTAATACTCGTGTAGTGTAACTTCAGTGTGGTCATAATACACATCAGAATCATTTAATGTGAAAGGTTTAGTAATAAACAAATCCCCATCAACGTGTAAAAAGTCTCCTGTCTCATTACTTATGGCCTCAAACTTTGGTTCACTCCATATGTAGTTCTCAGGGTCTTTTTTTAACATTTTAACCTCATCCACTAAATGACCTAAACGTTCTGCTCCGTATTCATCAGTATATAACGTCACCGGATAATATTGTCGACACAACCTAATAGATAATTCATAGAACAAAAAGTTATGTTCTAAATTAACTCCTTTAAAATAGTCGTCATCCCCAACACTCGTATTAAAACTATATATAATTCTCATAATTTAATAATACAAAACCTAACCGTAAAGTATAGACGTTCTATAATAAAAAAACCACCCCGATTAAGGAGTGGTTTATCTAATGGTGGAGGTGCCGGGTTTCGAACCCGGGTCTTGTTCAGTCCACCTATAAAGGACTACACGTTTAGGTCAGTATTTTCTAATACTCCGAAATTTGTTGGTTATTATTTATCATTGCAACCAACACCCAATGAACGATTCAATTTAGGGTTTAATCGTACTCTACCACACTGCGGACTTCTGTTGCTAGGTTATGTGTCCTGACCGACCCCATGTAACCGACTCTTAGAGTGGGTTACTGTTAACACGTAGTCTAACTATGCGTTAACGATAGCTTCGTCAGCCACTAAGCCGAACATTGCCATCTCGTTGTAAACGTTGCCGTCTAAAAAAATTGTCACCGTAGATTAAAGTGATAGGAAACATCTCACTACGTGCCCCGTATAACTGACCCTGCCAATCAATTCCAAGTCACCCCCATTAATTAAACTATCTCCGGGTCTTTATAATAATCTTCTTTTAACAAAGACCATATATGACCCATAATTCTTTCAACTGTTTTAATTTTATCGTGGTCACCTAAAAATAGTGCCTCTTCACGAGATTCGACTAAAACAAAGTATTCTTTTTTTAAGGATTCAAAAAACATATTTTCCATTACACTAATTCTTCTACTATTCCAATAATTTCTGAAATGACTAACACTATAGTCGCAGAAATTAAATCGAACGGGATTAAACAATACCCAAATATACGAATTCCTGATTTAATAAACGATATGATTTGATGCCATTTTTGATTTGGCATTTTCTCAATATTCTTTTCTTTAGGTTCTATCAACATATTAATAATCTTTAATTATTTCCATATTATTACACCATTCCTCAATGTTTTTTTGGTTTGTTAATGATTCTTCAGGGTATAAATATCCCCACAAACTACCGTCAGTATTAATTAAAAACTTTTGAAAATTCCATGTTACTTCACAATTAACCCCTTCTTGTGTTAAGTTGTTGTCATATTGTAAGTATTGAAATAACTCACTATCTTTAACCGATATTTTATTCATTAGTTTAACCGTAGGATATAAATCTAAGACTCCATACTTATCACAGAACTTAGCGATTTCTTCTTCACTTTTAGGTTCTTGACCTCCAAAGTCATTCGAAGGGTATAGGTATATCGATACCTTGTCTTTCATTTTGGTTGCGAATTCAAAAATATCTTTATAGTTAGTATCCGTGTACCCACATTCTGATGCCACATTTATTACTATTGATTTCATACCTCTGAATCGAACATATGATGGGTCTATTACTCTACCATCGTAGGTTTTTTGTATGAATTGATTAAAACTACTTTTCATAATTATTATATTACCACTTTATTTATATGTAGATGTTTTACTCCGTAACACGCCGCTTTGAATACACTATCTTTTAGAAGTTGTGACTTTGCTTTACTTGAAAAATCAACCACTAATCGACTTAACTCTCCTTTGGTTTTGTGAGATTTGAACACTTCAACATCCTCTTTAGCCGTTTCGAAACGTGTCAAATCCATACTACCACTTGCGATTTTAGTCATTTTTAAATCCAAAGATACTAATCTACTGTTAAAAAAATAAACATTTTCTATTAAAAACTCAACAGTATACGTTCTCCAATAATCACGTCCTTGAAGTTCAACTTCATAAACACGGGTCTTACCCTTAGTTAATGAGGAAATGATTTTTCCTTTTTTAAGTGAAGATTGGTTTTGCTCTTGAGATTTTTCGTGTACGGTCATAATTGTTATCTTTTAATGTTCAACAAAGATAAGAATTAAGTTTGTATTACCAAAACATTTTTGGGTTATTTTCTGATTATCGGTTCGTAAAGTTTCAAAATGTTATTTAATTTTTTACATTCTTCGTACTTTTCATAATATTCTAATCTCTCTAAGGTTATACCACCATAATAAATTAGAGCCTCCATATTATTATCAAACCCATCCACTGTTGAGAAAGTTATAGTGGATTCCCATTCTCTATACGTCATCTGTTTATACAGTTCGTAACTCTTTAACGTGTCTAATAAGGTAGACTTATTTGTCATACCAGTATTTGTCATCACCACATAATCTTCATAGTACATAATCGTTTACATATTCTTATATATATCTTATATTTGCTTATAATTTATAGAAAATGAGTAAAAATTATTTTGACCATAAAGAGATAATAGACAAATACAGTAAAGTTATTGTGACAGGACCTCACGGTGCTGGTAATAAAATCACCGCATATATAATAGACTCTGATTATGATAACTTAATCCATGAGAGATGGGAAGAAATTATTTATAATGACGAAACATTTAAAGACAAACTTAATTCTTCAGACAATTACGTTGCGTTTTGTCCTTCATGTTCAGGTCTACTTCACAAGTCGATTGATGAGTTAAAAGATGTATTAGTAATCTTTATGTATAAAGATATTGAGGAAATTAAGAATTACCGAGAACGTAATAATATAATACAGTCAATTAATGTGTATGAATATCCTATATATGAAGAATTTATAAATAACGAAGGGTCTCATTTAAGTCTAAGTATTGAAGACGATGGGTTAGAAGAGGTTACTTACACACTATGGGAGAAATATCAAAAAGAGTTGATTCCTAATTATATCGAAATTGAACACTCTTCTTTGTCCGAACATTGGAAATGGGTACCTAAAAATAAAAGAACCAACTTTAAAGAGTGGCAAACACAAATTAAGGAGAAACCATAACTTAATGGTATTTATATATAAACAAAAACAGATATGAAAAATTTTAACTTAATTCAAGAAGAGATTGAAAGAATACAAGGTCTTCACGAATCAGCAACTAAAAAATTAGACTTTTCAAGATTTGAGTTTACGATAAACGAATCTGAAGAAAAGTTAAACGTATTAAACGAACTAATGGAAAAATGTGGTTCTATGATGTACGAAATAGCATGTGCAAACGAAGGTACGTGTATGGAATCATACGGTAAGATGTGTGAATCATTAAACGAAATGGTAGAATCATACGGTGAAAAATGTAAAGAAACTTCACTTAAAGAAGGGTGGATGACTGAAGAGGAATTGAATGAAAATCCGGCTTTAATGTCTTTAGGTAGAGCAGCAGCGGCAGGTGCAGGTTCTGCTATGGTTAACAAAATCATGGATGAAACTGAAGAAGCATTAGAAGAATCGTCAGAAGAAGATTCAACTGAAGAATAATAATTTTAAAAAATAATATAAATGTATACAATTGTAACAAAAATAGGTTCAAGTGAAATCGAATTAGCATGGTTATCAGAAAACTCACAATTAAGTGATGGAGTATTAGTATGTCAACACGAAGACACTGTAGTTACTTTCGATGAGTTTAATAACACAACACACACAATAATAGAGGTTAGCTCATTGCCTGAGAATTTTTCACCAGAGACACATCAATTAGTTAACGGAGAAATAGTTCTAGTTTAGTGGTTAGATATTGTATTGTTACACCAGAATTAAGCAATAAATGTGAAGAGGTAATACCTGTTCACATTGATGGTAAAGAACTATACGATTTACAAAACCAAACACCTAAACCTTCTAACTTTTTGTATGATGGAAACTCATATAGTTTTTCAAAACACATAGTTAGAGAGTTAACAAAATCGGAACTAAAGGATTTAATACATTTACATAAACAAGAACAAACCGTTAATAGACAAAACGAAGAATACCAAAAATGGTTGTCTTTGAATGATGAGTCGGAAAGATTGGGGATATCAAGTTTTAAAGTAGGTGAAAAGAAATACAATACAATTAATAGAGAGGAGTTTAAATTAGTTGTTGAAGAAGGAAAAAAACAAGGTAAGTTTAATATAGAATATCGAGAAATGGAATTTAGTGTGTATCACTATTGTTAATACATTTTTCATCACTACAGGTTAAAAGGGGTTCAGACCCCTTTTTTCTTGCGCAAACAACACATATATCACTAACGGGTTCTTCTTCGTCTAAGACACTTAATGGGTCTGTAATATCAACATCTAAGGCGTTAGGGAATCTTTCTGCTATACGAATTACTAAGATAACTAAACAGGTTACAAACGATATGTAAAGTATTATGTTTAAAACCATTACCTAAGGGGTGGACCACTAATCCATAACACTAAAGAACGACGAAGCCCTGTTTTTACTTTATTCACCCGATGTAACATAAAAGAAGGAAATATTGTTGATAATCCCTTTTCTTTGGGTGTGATTAAATCTATAGGACCTGTTTTCATTTCTAAGTGACCTCCTTCATATTCGTCCTTATCAGAGAGTTGTACTGTAATTGATATTTTACGATAGTCGATTTCATCTCCAATGTCTAAATGCCAATCGTAATGACCGTCGTTAGTTCCATAATATTCGGTATATTGTATTTCCTCTATAATACTATTTACGTCAAACCCCCATAACTCATTATTAGCTTCTAATGCCATATTGATTAGTCGTTCGTAAATATATTTGGTCTCTTCGTTCATTGGAACCCACCTAACAATAGAACTTCTAACCCCTTCATTTATATCTTCTGATTCCATATCACTACCAATTTCGGCGTTTACCGCTGGTAGTGTTGAGCAGTAATCAATAATGTGTTGGATTTCAGATTCATCAAATGAGTTAGAAAAACTATACACCTGATTAAACTCTTTCGTTCTAAAAGTGTTTGATGATAAAATTTCATTTAATTCATTTTTGGTGGTTGGGTTTTCTCCTATCATTCTATGTGGTGTATTTTATTATCAATAATTAAAGTTTTAATATCTAAATCGTCCGATATTTCAAATAAAGTCTGAATATAATTAATATGTTTATTTTTCACACTAGTAAAGTCATAATGACCCAAATATTCATTATTAGTATTTTTTAATATACGGTGTAAGAATGGTGTAACAGTTTCATTAACAACAAACAAATTAACATAACCATCATCATGAATAAACTCCTTAAATAGATGTGGTTTTTTAGGTTTTGACAATGTATTGTTATTGTATGTGTATTTAACATTATTAAAATGTTTAACATAAAATTCTTCACTTATTAGGACAACAGGTTTCTCAAAAGGGTTTTTAATCATTAATGATTTAGTATTTATAAATCCCTTAGAGTTAACATCAAATAGTATCCCGGTATATCCATAACTCTTTTCTGTACACTCAGGGTTATTAGTTTTATACCCAATCAGGTCAGTTTTTAATTTTAACGACAAGTCGGAATAGTTAATTTCGTCACCTAAATTTTCGTACGAACCATAATACGGGGAAGTTGATAAAATAAAGTCTCTATTATAGATTCTTCGAGTTCCTTCTATCATATTAACGTATAATGCCCCTCCTAATGATGTTACTTCTTCACTATTAAATGGTGAAATATGAATGTTTAATTCTGGAAAGGTCTGTAATATTTTAGTATTAAGTCTTCGGTTTTCAAACACACTACCACTAAGTGTTATGTTATGAGTAAAGTTACCTGAATAATTATTAACACTTTCAGTTATTAGTTTTATCACAGTATTTTCAATAACTCTTTGTGTGATAGCCGCAGTTTTAAGTGCGTATTTACTATTAATATCGTCCACATTAAACGAAGAAAAAGGTATTTGTTTATGTCTTTTTTCGTCTTGTTTGTATTGAGACGTACTGTGTTGAAAGAAAAAGTTTAATTCGTAATTGTCTTTTATCTTACTAAGTGGGTTGTTAACCCCCTCGTCGATTATGTCTTTTAAGTTCTCAGGTATATTATATCTGGTGGACATATCACACAACGTACTCCTATTTAAATACCCCAAACCAAAACCTAATAATTCGGTTATTTTAGGATAGAGTTTACCTACGGATATCATCGGTCTATTCACTATAGAAATGTTATTACCCTTACTTACTGAAACAACAGACCCATCTACAGGTGTCTCATCAAAACTACTAACGGTTATGTTAATTGAATTTGTGAAGTTAGACGTTAGGTATCCATAAGCATTGTAAGACAAATCAGGAGAAATGATATACGACTTAATAACAAAGTCTTTATATATAAAGTGCCCCTTAATATAGTCATATGGTTTTTTAGTGAATGGAGGATTTAACGACCCTAAGTCGGTAACTTGTTTTGAATCCAATCTAAAATCTTTTCGAGTGTAGTGAGGACTAATTTCGTATTCGCTCTCGGGAACAAAGGCAACTCTATCGAAGTTGAAGTCAGATTCTTTATACCCAACAAGTACGACCCAATCGATTTCATCTAATGTAACATCCGCACCCCACATAAAAGAAGAAAGACTCGTATCTTTTATGATGTTTCGGTCATTTCCATAATTAATTTTATGGAATGAAGTGTGTTTTATAATCTTACCATCAACGAGAAGAGAAAAACTTCCATTAAATCCAAAATTTATTGATAATATTTTCATATTTAACCTGAGATTCGTTTTTTTTTCACTATTTATAAAATGTAGGTCTCTACTACATAAAAACCAACATTTATTAACCTTTTACCAATGCCCGATAAATCAAATAATGTATTTAAGGGGACTATTGATAGTAATGAAATCATCATTACAACTATCGACGGTTTCGAAGATTACTACACCCACGAAGACGAAGACACATTTTTATTTATTTAAAGGTTCTTATGTAATGAATTATAGTAATAATCTTTAGATTGTAAAAACCAATCCCATAATTCATCTTTAAAGTTTTTTCTAAATTCATCCATTTCATCAGTTAATAGTGAACCAACACATATTAGACTACACGTCTTATGGTGAGCGAAACTACCTATTTCTCCGTAATGCCCGTTTTTAAGTTTACTGTAAGTGTTTAGTACTTCAAATTCTGTTATCATATTTCTATTTAATTATTTTATAAAAAAAGTAATCTGTGGCGTAATGAGACATAACGATTTCTCCATTTAGAAGTTTCTTTTTCTCATCCGCAGTAAGCTCTGTTGTTGTTTTTCTTTTCAGGTATCTAACCCCATCAATTATTGTTCGTGTCATATTTTATATTATTTAACGTGGTAAATATACAAAATAATTTAAAGATAACGATAAAAAAAGGGACTCATTTCTGAATCCCGATTTCCTCTCTTCCATTAAGTAGCCCGTAGGGGAATCGAACCCCTCTTACCAGGATGAAAACCTGGCGTCCTAGCCGATAGACGAACGGGCCATGATACTTACTATATCACCACTTTTAGTCCTACATTAAGATAATTTAAACCTCTCCTTATTTGTAAAACTCTACCTGTTAACCAAACTCGTTTGTAGATATAAACATCACCACCATACTGCCCTAACAATAAACCACTATCGTTGTTTATACGATATAATGGACCTGCAGATAATTTAACCTTCCTGATTGGTCTGTATTGGTAACTAACAAAACCATACACTGTACCGTTATGTCCTTTACTCATCATATGTAATCCTACAGAGTAGTCATACCAATCTATTGATGTTGCGACACCGTATGCGTGAAAACAACTAATTAATGAAACAGTTGCAAATACATCCTGATTCACGTCCCAATTTTTAACTTTATAATATGGTGAACAATTCTGTGACCACACCATACTACTTAAAAATAATGTCAATAACAATATTCTCCCCTTCATCTTCATCTTCTTTTAGCGGTCTGGACGAGATTCGAACTCGCGACCCCATGCGTGACAGGCATGTATTCTAACCAACTGAACTACCAGACCGTTGCGGAGAAGGAGGGATTCGAACCCCCGGTACCTTGCAGTACGCTGGTTTTCAAGACCAGTGCATTCGACCACTCTGCCACTTCTCCTATTTTACTCACTATCTTTAGTAACGTATTCATACACTACTCCGATATTCTCCACTTGATGTTCGGCAAATGACTTACCTGATTTAGTATAAAGTATTTTGGTATCACCAATAACTTCAATTTCATCAACAACTTCAATATCTTTAGTACCATTAGGTATTACGTATTGACTCTGTATCTCATCTAACGTTGTTGTAATATAGTCATCTAATAAACTATTGTCAAACGTATCGTCACTATTATCATAATAATCAGACATCAGTTTCTTCTTTTAAATTAAAATTATCTTGTAGTTCCTTAATTAGTTTTTTTATCTCATCGGTATTAAGGGTGATATGAGTAAAGAAGTCTCCTTGCTCTCTCATTGTTAATTGAAGTTTCATCCCTTCTTTACCACCACTGAATCGTGTTAATGACATTTCAGTGTTCTCCATCTCATTAGTCTTTTGACTATGAAACTGTCCTTTAAGTGTTTTTAGTTCTGTTGACATAACCTTTATCTGTTTTTCTGTTCACTACAAAGATAAGCCTTTTATTTAGTTTATAGATAAAAAATTAAAAGTATTTTCGATAGTACTATAAAGTTGTCCTCTATGTTTTAATACTCCACAAATATTATGTAAATCACTGTCTTGAGGATAAAGAGTGATATTGTCAGACGATGACACCCATTCCGCATGTTTAAGGTCAAATTTATTGTCTCCGCTATAGATGATAGATATTATCGTGTTAAAATCATTTTTAAATAAAAAAGGTTTTAAGTCTAAATAGTAGTTACTCATTATTCCATTTTTTTCTAAAATTGGAAATCTAAAGTCGTTGAATAGGTCTCTTTTTTTATGTTGTAATAATGTTTGAGGACAGAAGGACAAACATTTATTTGGGTTACAAAATATCGAGTATAATATGGCCGCGTAACCACCCATACTAGACCCTAAAAATCCTGAATTTTTATATCCACTAATTATAGTTGTAATGTGCTCTGAAAGTAATTTAACCGACTCATATCCTTTAACTCCGTTTACATACCAAGAAAGAAGGTCGTCATAAATGTATAAAATATCACAATTATATTTTGTAATTATTTTACTGAATTCTTTAGGGGTTTCACCTAAAACCCTATTAACCCCACTTGAAAAGGTTACTATAATATTTTCATAACCCCTTTTGTCATGATATACAGTATCCATTATAGCGTCTTTTTATACTCTAATATTGTCTTACACTTCTCATACTCCTCTAAGTCTTCAAAATGTTCTAAAAGGGTATCACAGGTGTCTGAGTTTATACCCTCAGTAGGGTCAAACAACATAAAACTTTCAGTACTCACCATAACATCTTCAACAGTCATGTTTTCAGCTAATATATCATAAGTATTTAACATTGCAATATGTAATTCGTGTAGTTCTTTCATAATGTAAAATTAGTAATAATAATAAGTATTAACAACTATTGACCGAGGTTTTTATTAAAAAAAGTGAGTTCTTTAACGTTTTATTTATTATCCGTTAACTACGGATTTTTTGTTACTATCTAATTGTCTGTAAATTTCTGCAACGTGTTCGCTCACATTATTCACAGTTTTATCGACTCTACTGTCAATATGACGGTAGACTTCGTTCATGTTATTTTCACTAACATTATGTAGACTGTCCACATAATCAATTAGTTCTTTTTTAATCTTTTCAGATTCGTTATACTGAATTTCGTTTTCTCGATTCAGTCGGTTTATTTCCTCTTTTAAGGACTTTGTTGTCATGTAGTTCACAAACGTACCCACAACCATTACTAATACAATGACTGTACATACACCTAAAATAAATGATGTTATTTCCATAATTTCTGTTTTATTTAATTGTTATGTCAAAGAACTCACTTGTGGACCTTGAAGGACTCGAACCTTCGACCTACGCATTATGAGTGCGGTGCTCTAACCAACTGAGCTAAAAGTCCTAATATTATGAAGTCTGTAGAGTAGGGGGGTCGAACCCCTACTTCTGCCTAACCAACTTAATCGCATCGTGTAACTAGTATGATGATTTCGGTCTTAAGGTTGGAGCGTCGTACCATTTGACTAACTCTACATATTGGTTATTGAGATATAAGTAGAAATAAGAAAATCAGCACTAACCCCACAATAGCTATCCCCATAATTTTATATGACGATTCCATTCGTTCAGGACTTCTACCCTGATTACTTCGATACTGTCTGAATTTACCTTTCTCCATATCCCATTCTTTTGTTCTTCCCTTGAAGATGTTTGGTTTGTTTTTCCCCATTTGTTTCTTTTTAAGAATTTGTGAACCCGATAGGATTCGAACCTATGACCGTCTCCTTAGAAGGGAGATGCTCTATCCAGCTGAGCTACGAGTCCATAAAAAGAGAAGTTTCGGGTCTTTCGGGGTTACTACGATATAGAGGTTAACCCTTACCTTTTTCTATATCATTGTAGCTTCACTACCTCTCTTTAGTACCGCTGGGCGGGCTCGAACCGCCACGGACATTACTGTCCATTGGATTTTAAGTCCAACGTGTCTACCAATTCCACCACAACGGCATCAGTACTAATTTTCCATTAAGTAAATAACGTTTGTTTTTGTTACACTGTAAAGATAAGTCAAAAATTTCTTAAAATCTAATCTTCGTCAAGTGAATATTCTATTTTTTCTTTAAGTGTTTTAATCTTAGAACATAACTCGTATTCTTCTAATATTGTAAGGTCCTTTAATAATGAGTCACAAATATAGTAATATAGAACCAAATCATTATCAAATTCAGGGATACTTTTTTTGGATTTGGCAAAATCGATATCCTCGTCTTGTATTTTAATCATTTCGTCATATAGACCCATGACTTCAATAACACTAATATTATCCATTATTGTATGATTTTTCACTATAATAAGTATCTACACCTCGACCAACAACAGTTGTACTACGATTTAAAGTTTTAATAAATCTTTCAAACTTATCTGTTCGTTCTTTTTCAGAGTAAAACAAATTAAAGTAGTCTGTTGAAAAGATATTAGATATATTAATTAAATTATTATCACCGTTTAACCGATGTAAACAATTTAGTGGGTCATTAATGATATCTGTATTAATGATTTCTATGTTTAACGTTCTAAACTTTTTCAGTAACCTCATAAAATTATTAATACCCCCATAAAACGAATAAACTTCTTCTGAGAGACGTATCAAATCATTTGAAGGAATCCCATCGACACTTAGTTTTTCGATTGTCTTACCTATTAATTTGACCTCTTCGGGTTTGTTTAATACTAAGTCTGTTATGGTTAACTCTTCAGAGTTAATAACGTAATTAATCCATTCAACACTACTTTCACTAAAGTCAAAAAATACGATTTTACTTTTCTCATGTATTAAATCGCTATGTAATAAATCTAAAAATTTAAAACCAGCACACGGTAAAGCAACCACATCGTATGTTATGTCAGTTTTTTCTTTCATAATACACATCTCCTCTGTGTTAAATAACCATGTCTTGTCGGGTGAGTTTAATAATGAATGTAATAAAATTCTTTTAGTATAATCAATCTCATCACTATATCGCTTGTTATCGATTAGTTCAAAAAACTTATCTGAATTATATTCAGGATAACAATACGCTTTTAACCCACGTATATCATCATTAAAAGGACTAATATTATAATCGTTTAGTAAAAAACTATTAATAAAATCCCATCCCCTATCTAAAATATCGTATTCATTATATTGAATTGGTTTCTCTAATCTTACCCAGTGCGGTGTGTAATCATCATGTATGTTACTTTCTGACCTAACAATACTAACAATAGACTCTGAACTGTCCTCTTTATTACCATATGTTGGGCGACCAATATCGACCCATTTCTTATAATCAAAAACAACAAACTGAGGGTGTAATTCAAACCATTGGTCTTTACGGTCTAATATATGACCCATTAACCCTAAAGATGGGTCATCCATAAAAGGTTGTAAAACCTTATCTAAAAATAGGTTAGAGCGATATATACGATTACCTGATGAAATAATAAACACATAATCAGTATCGGTGAGTTGACTTAGACCATCATCGATGGTTTTACAATCTATAACATTTAAAACGTGATGTTTGTTTTGTGATAAACGATTTAAATAAAATTGAGTAAACTCCCTCATTCTTCTTTCTAAGAATATGTTAGGAATATGTGTCGATATATGTAAAATAGTAATTTTAAATCCCAAGACTATTATCAAAATTTAAACTTCTTACTAAAGATTGTGAGCAAGAATGTGCGTTAATTAACCATGTTTTCTGAGGGGTGGGTAACTCATATAAATCCCCTTTTAATACTATCCCATTTTTAGAGATAGTATAAACACCTTCAGTCAATTCAATATCAAACCCTTCGATATTAATTTTTATTTCTCTTTGACTTTGCAAGTTTTCTCTCTTTTCTTAGTTTCTTATCGGATAACCCCCTGTTTTCTATATTAACCGTTTCGGAAGAGTCCTTTGACTTCTTAACCTTTTTAGTTTTTCTATATTCAGATTTTGGACAAAAAAACCAAGAACCACTATTAACTAACATATTTGCGGTTGAGTCATCAACTCTTTTAACCGTACCTTCATTGTTTTTAACTGTTTTCATAAGTAATAAGTTTTAAAAAAACCCTCTCAGTAGAAAGGGTTTTTATTTTATTGTGCTCCACCATCAACTTTTTTATAAGGTTTGAGACCTTTGGGTCGACTAGTTTTAAACAAGTCTATTGTATATTAATAATACTATAAGTTAAATCTATTTTCAAGAGTTAACCTAACATTATCCAAATGAATTTCATATTCTTCATTAGTGAAAAGCCAATTAGGAAAGCCAGTTGCTCCAGGAACGGCAATAACCTCCTGAACTAAATCATTATTATACTTTAAGTAAATCGCTTTTTCATCAACATCCTTTAAATTAGACATCAGACTTGTATAATGATTCATTATTGAATTATTTTTATTTGTATGTATAAAACCTAACACGTGTAGAAATTCATGTTTAATTAATAACTCGTCATAAGTATCAACCCAAAATCTACCTTCAACGATAGAACATATGTCAGGGTTAACTATGTTATCATTATTATATTCTTGCTTATATTCTTGCTCATTTACCGTAACCGCTTGTCCTAACCAATTATCGTTAACATCCCCACCAAATATCGACTGAAAGTTATTATGTCCAAATACAATTACTATATCGGCATCGTTAATATTATCAACTACATTAAATTTGATGAGTTCATCTTCGATAATATTATCGAGGACTGAAAAGAAACTGATTAAGTTATTTTTAGCATTAATATTGTCAAATGACTCATCAAAATAAACATCAATTTTTTCAGTACCGTTAAACCCACCATACTTCCATCTATGAGGTTTTAGAAAATAATCTTCACCGTCTGGTTGTGTATATGAATCACTGGCAATATCGAAATAATGTTCAATATATTCCTCTATATTTGATTCAGTCTCTATCGAGTCGATTTCATCAAATCGTAAATATGGTTCTTGCTCACAAGACAATAAAAAAAACATTATCGATAAGTATATTATCGAAAGTTTAAGAAAAGTTTTACTATAATCCTTCATAGTTATTTATATTTTATAATTAGGAGACAAAGATAGTAAATTTAATATTTATATAAAAGAAAAATCCATGAATAAAAAAAAATACCCATATACCTCTTTTATTTGTGGAGGGTTTTTAGGTCTTATTTTTTTAAGTAAAATCAATTCAGTAGTTATGGTTCTCTTAGTAGAACACAGTAATTTAACTATGAAAACACTTTATGGTGTTAATAGTATTTTTAAAATTTTGATATTATCACAAATGATAGGTTACGTTTATGGGATGATTTTAATCGCAATAAAAAAAAAGAATTAACCACCTAACATTAACAATCTTGTCTCAATAGATTTAATAGAGTTGATTCGACTATTCATTTCTGTAAACACTTCCTTATCTAATTTGGCACTAACAACATTAATATTATTACGTAAGTTAGTGACTTCTGTTGTTAGATTTTCTATTTTTTGTGATAACCCCATTAAAGAGTCTGAAGAAGGGTTTGTTGGGTTTATACCATCAAATCTACTTTTTAACTCGGAAACAACAATATTATTTCTTTCATCAAAGCTGACTAAGTTAGTCGCTAATGATAATACGTCTTTCTCTCTTAAAGCCTTTTCCTCATTAATTCTAGTCGATAACGAGTGGTCTACAGATGTTAGTTCGGTCGATTTATTTAAAATCTCTGCGGAACATTTTATTTGAATAGAATTATATCCATCCACAATTAAACTCTTAACAGGTTCTGTGGTTAATTCTTCAGGGGTTCTTTCTCCAATTGTTGATACTCTAACGTTAATACTTTCAACAACATCGTCGAAACTTCTAAGTTTTTCGGTTAACGAAAAAGTATTACCATTAACTTTAGAGTTAATTGTTCTTTTATTGTCAATTATTTCTTGTTCCAATTTCTGAATAACCTCCACTAATTTTTTAATAATATTGTTTGGGTTTGGTTGTCCTTCTTGGTTTCCTTTGTTAAATGTCACTGCCATAATGAGATGTTTTTATAATAATATAAAAAATATTGCATAAAAAAAAGAGGTTACCCTCTTTAATCTATGCGGAGAAGGAGGGATTCGAACCCCCGGTACCTTGCAGTACGCTGGTTTTCAAGACCAGTGCATTCGACCACTCTGCCACTTCTCCTATTAAGATATTCGATACCCGACATACCAAAGGTCTACTCGTATAAACCAATTACCCTTATTCTTACCAAACCCAATTCGTAACATTCTATTTTCTGAAGTTAATGGAATTTTAGTAACCATATTAAATTGCTCTGTTTCGTCTGCGATTGTCCCAAGCCACTTTTTTCGTGCTCCCTAACATTCTTAGTCTTGATACTTTACTGTTGAATGTTTCTCGGACACTATTTAATTGTGTGTTACCGTTCGATTGTTGATTTGATTCCATTGTCATTATTATCTTTTTATTGAGCCTCTTGCCAGACTTGAACTGACGACCTGCTGATTACAAATCAGCTGCTCTACCAACTGAGCTAAAGAGGCGTGAACATATATATACAAAGATAATAATAAAAGACCGTACTTTCTTCTATTTTTTACCAAAAATGTTCTTAAAAAATTCTTTGATTGTTTTTCTCTTTCTTTTGTAAGGAATGACTAACTCAGAAGTGGTGTCATCGATTGTTGTCCAAATTTCCATATGTGAGCCCCATTGCTCGTAATAGTATGTGGAATGTCCGTTATCGGCCCAATCCCATCCCCACGAATTTCTTATAATAAAACCGTGTTTATCATAACCAACAATACAAACGGCATGTCCACCTTTAATTCTATTATTTCCAAACGAGGGTACCCAAAATTCAGGTTCGTTAGAATAAACAGGGAATGTCGCATAACACGGACCGTTTTTATATAACGACTTCTTCAACCCATCTATCGTATTAACTTTCGCATATCCAACAATCGTGTGGTTTAAAGCTTCTTTAAATACCTCAGAAGGTATGTCTTCAATGTCTTTCCATTTTTTTCTGAATGACTTATCATACGGTAACCCATATTTTTGTAGTATTTGCATCGTATTTCGTGCGTACATTCCTCTTTGTGGTTTATTAGACCTAAGATTATAAATGAAATGTTTAGAAAGGGTTTTTTTTAGTCCGTAGTCTTTAAGTTCTTGCCATTGTTTCATTGCTGCCGCAGCATATGCGGAACACGGACCATCAATACCTTGATTCCATGCCCCTGGAAGTTCTTTTCGGTAGTCAATTTTTTTAGGTAGTTGTAAATCAGGATTGAGTAATCCTTCAACTTGTATGTCTCTTTCATCGAAGGGACTTATTTCTTCGTTCAATAAATCAAAATTTACCATATGCGCACTTTATATATGATATAAATAGTATAATTTATTTGATTTTTAAATATTTTTTGTTAAAAGTGCTGGGATGCTAGAACTAGTAAGTGTAAAAAAATATTAGTAAAGTGTTATCATAAAAAAAACCTCAAGTCTGTACAACTGTAGACCTGAGGCTTTAAATAAATTTAATACATATAGATTCTACTCTACTGTATTGATAAATATCCCTTTAAGGATATATTTATATTAATAATATAGATTATGTCTAAAATTAACGAGGGGTTTAAAGTTGATAAGTCTGAATATAAAAAGATTTACGACGACGAAAATTATTTATTGGTTGTACCATTAACACACACGGCATCGTGTAAGTATGGTGCAAACACAAAATGGTGTACAACAAAAAGAGACGACGATAGTGATTTTGACGAACACATCACAATGGGTGTGTTAGCATATCTAATCATTAAAAACCCAACCATTCACAATCAAATGTCTTCACAAAAATATGGACTATATAGGGGTAATGGTTATGAACTAAAAGACTTAATAGTTTATGACGAACTAAACAATGAACACCTAAATGGTATTAAATATTTAAAAAATGAGTTTGATAAAGCAGATAGAGATTCAGACGGTATCAAAATTATTGATATTTATAATAAACACTACCAAGAAAATAGTATTGGATTTATGATGAATAGACCTGAAAAAATTAATGAAGACCTATCGATAGAGTCGATTAAACCGTTGTGTAACCGAATGGTTATTCATAAGAAGGGTGGTTTCGCAATGTTATCAAAATCGTCTATGATATACTATACGAAAGGTGGTAAGTATGTCTCATCAGAACCCTTAAAAAACAATGGGTTAAATATCCCTTTTAGAATAGGCGATTCTATCCATGAAGTTATGAAGTGGGTTGAAGAAAACAAATATGAAGTTAAACAATACAGTAGAACCGGTAAATCTAAAAGATTAAAAGAAGATACCGAAGAAAAGACCTACTCCCCATCACAACAAAGATTAATCGACGCCTTTAATGAAACCCCTGATTTGTATAACTTATGTTATATTGTTTTAAGTGGGTTATACGAAGATGATATGTTAGAAAAACATATCGACAATGAAGTAGAACTAAGGTCCATTGACCTTGTTGTTGACGGACGTAAAGGTTATTTTTCCGTTGAGTTTGAAGATGATGACGATTTTTCACAATTTTTTGCCGATGGTCAGACCGACAATTATGAGTTATGGAATGTTAGATACCGACAACCTGATTATGAATATTATTCAGATGGGGCTTGGGACGATGTTGACTCTGAAAGTTATCATATACGAGATATTGATAATGATGACTTAAAAAAATTATATAACGTTCTTATTGAAAAAGGATTAATAGCAAAGAGAGAAAAAATTGAAGGACGCGCCGATGATTTTGAACTTGACGAGTATATCGCGGATACTTTAAAATCGATGTTTAATAAAGATGAGAGGAGACTAGCGGAAGAATACCAAGAATTCAGCACACGTTGTTATGCTGAAGGATTTTCAAAGGAAATGGAAAAAGTACATAATGATTGGCTGGAATACGGGTTTAAAACTATCGGGTTAATAGAAAGAGATGAATTACGAGAATACGAAATACAAGTATCAGGACTTTTTAAATATTTAATTAGACCATCACATAGGGGTTATAATATTCAAGACACAATCGAAAAGTCTAAACACTTGAGGCGTGGTGTTGGTTCGCAATCCGATTTATTTAATATGTCAGACGCCAAATACGAATATTTTGATGACTCAGAAAGAGGTCCAGCATTTACAGAATTTAAAAAGGATTGGGTGGCATCGTTAATCGATAAAATTAATGATGAGTATGAACTTGAGGTTGATGAGTTTAAGGAAGACCGTGTAAAATTACTTAAATATGGTCTCGATATTCTTAAATCCCCCGCTGCAGCTTATGATAATTATAGATATCTTTCAACATGGGACCTTCAACGTTCAACGTATGATAATCATAAATACAAAACTGCTAACGGTGAAGAGTTTATATATTTGGGGTATTCTATAGATACAGGATACCATAGAATTAGTATTGTCAATACAAATAATGATGTGGATTACGGAAGGTCATATATAAGACAAGTCGAATCTGACGATATAATAACCTTATTAACTCAAACCAGTTTAAAATTAAAAGAATCACCTCACATAATTAAGAGAAGTTTGTTTGAACAAGACGAAGAAACAATGTCGTTATACTATGCTATGATGAGTGATTTAGTTAAATATTATGGAGAGGGTAATGTCGATTTAATTGGTTCTCCAGCCAAAATAGTTATTCGTGGTAATAACATTAGATTAAAAGGTGAAACGTTAGTCTTTACCACCAAAGGTAAAAAAGAAATAGTAAAAATAGAGGATTATTCGACTAATCGTCAAGGTGTTGTTTACCCATCAATAAAACTAATTACCAATAGAATACCTAAAACACCCCCAACGAAAAAAGAAACAAAAGTAGTCACTAATGAAAATTACGTAGACGGCACTAAACTAAAGGCATCTCAAAATTTTTGGAACACAATAAAAACCGATGAGGGTAGTGTAAAACAAAAAGGAGAACCCGTATTGAAAGCATATAAATTAGGTGATGGTAGAGTCACAATTGGATGGGGACACACAGGAGCACTTTCTGAACCAACCCCTAAAGTTGGTGATGTAATAACTAAAGAACAAGCGCAAAAATACTTACAGAACGATGCCACTGAATCGGCAAATTGTGTTAGACGTTTTCTAAACGAGTGGAAGTCAGATGATACTACAAAAAATAACCATATGATTACTCAAAATATGTTTGACGTATTAGTATCGTTGGTATTTAACGCGGGTTGCCAAGGTTTAAGAAAATCTAATTTCATTAAATTAGTTAAACAAAAAAAATATAAATCCGCTGCTAATATCTTGCCGAAAGACAGTACAATGATTAATGGTAAATTTAGTAAGGGGTTAATCTCAAGAAGACAAAGGGAATCTAAATTATTCCTTAAATAAAAAAAACACCCTATTGGGTGTTTCTTTTTTTGTGTTTAAAATAAACGGTACTGTGACGAGGGTGTGAATTTCGACTTTAGAGTTTCATATAATTTCTTACATTCTTTCTCTGTTAGGTAGACACAGTTTCCTGTTTCGTATTCCTCAATCGTAATTCCCGATGAATCCTCATCAAATATTACAACACCTTCACTTAACCATTTAGAGTTTTCAGATTCGTAAACATCCTCTTTAGAATCGTTAAAATATTTAGGTGTGTCATTTTCATAGTAATATTTATCCTGTAAACCATACATAGTCATACTAATACCACAGTCAATCGCTTTTTCTACGTCTACCAGTGCAATAAATTCATTCACACTGTGCATGTTATAATATCCACATGAGATATTGATACACGACACAGGTAACTTGTTTTTAAGTTGCATCACGTCGGTAAAAGGGTGTGATTGTTCAATCATCGGGTTACCAAAGGAATTTTCGATGATTGGTTTCATTGTGTTGATAAATTCACCGTTTACTTCATACAAACGAACTCCCGAACAAATCTCGGTAATTAAGTGGTCTCCAGGTGCGTCATACTCACAAACAAATGTTACATCGTTAAAAAACTCGACATCTGCGTTTGATGACCCTATACAACCAATTTCTTCAGAAACAAAGAAAGCTAATTTACACTCTTGGACGTTACGAAGGATTTCTAAACAAATAAAAATCCCTGATTTGTCGTCACCACCAATACCCGTAGGATTTCCTTGGTCGTTAACTGCGTAAAGAACATCGAATTCTTCGTTACCAAATGACTTACCGAAAGTGTTAGGTTTAGTTTTAATCCCTTCAACTACGTTGATGGAGTCTATTTCGTGTACCGTGTCAGTGTGTGAGATAAAACACGGGTACGATTCAGACTCTCCTTTAGTCACATAAATGTTACTAAGTTCGTCTAAGTAGTAATCGAGATTAACCCCACTGTCAATCATATTGTCAAGTTGAGTACAGATGAAGTTAACCATCTGAGACTCATTTCTTGACTTACTTGGTACTGAAAGTAGTTTTTTAAACCTATTTAACCTTTGTTCGTTCATCGTTTATTAATTTGAGTACAAATATACTCTTTATTATTTAAGTAACCAAAAAGATTATGATTTTTTTTCTGTTACTGAAATTTTTTCAGAATCCTTATTTATTTTAAGGGAGTAACTCTTCCCCTCAACAATACCTTTACCTAATACTTCCTCAGCGATAAAGTCTTCTATGTATTCCTGAATCGCTCTACGTATTGGTCTTGCTCCGTATTTGGCGTCAAACCCTTTGTCTGCGATAAAGTCGATGATTGATGGTCCAAAACTAATGTTGTAACCTCTTTCTACAATTCTCTTTGAGAGTTTATTCATTTCAATCTTTACGATTTTACCAATGTTTTCTTTCTCTAAAGCTTTGAATACGACAATATCATCTAAACGGTTTAGGAATTCAGGTGAGAATTCTGCCTTTAGTGCTTTTTGAATTACACCTTTAGTGAGTTCTTCGTGTTGTGAAACTGTAGAGTCTGTACTAAATCCTAACCCCGTTCCGAAGTCTTGTAGTTTTCTTGCTCCAACATTAGAAGTCATAATAATTAAAGTATTTTTAAAGTTAATCTTACGACCTAAACCATCTGTTAAGTGACCCTCATCTAATACTTGAAGTAAGATATTAAAGACATCTCTATGTGCTTTCTCAATCTCATCGAAAAGTATTACAGAGTAAGGTTTGTTTTTAACTTGTTCGGTTAATTGACCACCTTCGTCGTGTCCTACGTATCCTGGAGGAGACCCTACTAATCTTGATACTGAGTGTTTTTCCATTAACTCTGACATGTCCACACGAATCATTGCCGATTCATCACCAAAGATTTCACGTGCTAATGTTTTAGCTAAGTGTGTTTTACCTACACCTGTCGAACCTAAGAATATGAAAGAACCGATTGGTCTGTTTGGTTCCTTAATACCTACACGATTTCTACGAATTGCTTTAGAAATCTTAGTAACTGCGTCATCTTGTCCGATTACGTTAGCCTTTAAGGTTTTTTCTAAATTAAGTAATGACTTAGCTTCGTCACTGTCTAAACGAGTTACAGGAATATTAGTCATATCTGAAACAATTTTATAAACATCGTCTTCAGTAATTAAAGTTCTGTTTTCGTTTTGTTTTTGTTCCCACTCCTCTTTCTCAGTTGTTAACTTATTAATTAACTTCTTTTCTTGGTCTCTTAGTTCAGCAGCTATTTCATAGTTTTGTGTCTTAACCACATCCAATTTCTTTCTCTTAATCTCAGCAACTTGTAATTTAAGGTCTTCGATAAATTCAGGTAATTTAACATCGATTTGCGCCTTTGCACCTACCTCATCTAAGATATCGATAGCCTTGTCAGGTAATTCACGGTCAGTAATGTATCTGTCCGATAAGGTAACACAAGCCTCTAATGATTCTTCGCTATACTTAACCTTATGATGATTCTCGTATTTAGATTTGATATTAGAAAGGATAATCATTGTTTCCTCAGTTGTCGCAGGGTCAACCAATACTTTTTGGAAACGTCTTTCTAATGCTCCGTCTTTTTCAATATTCTCACGATACTCGTCTAACGTAGTGGCACCAATACATTGTATTTCACCACGAGACAGTGCGGGTTTAATGATGTTCGAAGCATCTAATGAACCTGAAGAGTTACCAGTTCCAATGATGGTATGTATCTCATCAATAAAGACCACTACATTATCATTATCAACCAACTCTTCTAAAATGGCCTTAAGTCTCTCCTCAAACTGTCCACGGTATTTAGTACCCGCAACAACAGAAGTTAAGTCTAATGAAACTATACGTTTATCCGCTAAGTTCTTAGGACAGTCTCCTTGGTGTATTTTTATTGCTAACCCTTCCACGATTGCGGTTTTACCTGAACCAGGTTCACCAATAACAATCGGGTTATTCTTTTTACGACGAGATAAAATCTGTGCGATTCTATTAATCTCTTTCTCTCTACCAATTACAGGGTCAAGTTTTCCTTGCTCTGCTAATTTAATTAAATCACGAGAGAAATTATCCAACACGGGTGTTCTCGAATCGTTTTTACTTTTCTTCATTGGAAGTCTTCTACCTCCTCCTTGTTCTTCGAATTCTGTATCCATATATAAAAACTTTTTTTTTGTTTTTGACTCTACAAATATACTACATTTTATCTAAAAAACAATAGAATTACTATTTGTCAGTATTATTAGATTACAACTGACACTTTGTCAGTTAATCCCTATTCGGTATTTTTTTTGACCTAAGGAACCACAAAGATATGTATTATAGTTTAATCAACCAAAACATAACATATTAAATAAATCAAAACGTTTGTTGAATCTTTTAAAAAGATTATTTACTTTTGGTATGACTACAAACGTCTAATATAAACAAATTAAAAAACATATGGGAAAAGTAATTGGTATTGACTTAGGAACAACAAACTCATGTATCTCTTTTATGGAGGGTGGAGAACCTAAAGTTATTGTAAATAATGAGGGAGGTAGGACTACCCCTTCAATTGTATCGTTTAAGGATGGCGATATTAAAGTAGGAAACACCGCAAAAAGAGTTTCCGTTACAAATCCTTTAAACACCATATACTCGGCTAAAAGATTTATCGGTCAGAGATATAGTGAGTTAAATGACGACCATAAAAACGTCGCATATAAAATTAAAAAGGGAAATAACGACTCTGTTGTTATAACCGCAAATGGTAGAGACTACGTACCTCAAGAGATTTCAGCAATGGTCTTACAAAACATTCGTAAAAGCGCCGAATCGTTTTTAGGTGAGTCTGTTACTGAGGCGGTTATTACGGTACCAGCTTATTTTAACGATTCACAACGTCAAGCAACTAAAGAAGCTGGTGAAATCGCAGGATTAAAGGTCTTACGTATAATTAACGAACCAACGGCAGCTGCGTTGGCGTACGGATTGGATAAGAAAGATAAAGACATGAAGGTCGTTGTCTTTGACTTAGGTGGTGGTACATTTGATGTATCTATTTTAGAATTAGGTGATGGTATCTTTGAGGTATTATCTACTAACGGTGATACACAATTAGGTGGGGATAACTTCGATGAAGCAATTATCGACCACTTTATGTCTCTAATCGAGATTCAATCAAACGTAGATATTTCTGAAGACCCAATGGCGATTCAAAGAGTTAGAGAGGCGGCTGAGAAAGCTAAGGTGGAATTATCAACGGCAAATCAAACCTCTATTAGTTTACCTTATATTTCTGCAGGTGCTAGTGGACCAATTCACTTTGAGACTACATTAACCAGAGCAGACTTTGATAGATTAACATCTAATTTAGTTGACCGTTCAATCAAACCTTGTGAAAAAGCATTGTCAGATGCGAACCTAACAATTGGTGAGATTGATGAGGTAATCTTAGTAGGAGGTTCAACTCGTATACCAGCAGTACAGGATGCGGTTAAGAAGTTATTCGGTAAAGAACCAAATAAAGGGGTAAACCCTGATGAGGTTGTTGCAATGGGTGCATCGATTCAGGGAGGTGTATTATCAGGAGACGTTACAGATGTATTATTATTGGATGTTACTCCACTTTCATTAGGTATTGAAACAATGGGTGGTGTTATGACAAAATTGATTGAATCAAATACAACAATCCCCACTAATAAGTCACAGACGTTCTCAACGGCAATCGACAATCAAACGGTAGTAGAAATACACGTTTTACAAGGTGAAAGACCAATGGCCACAAATAACAGAACATTAGGTAAATTCAAATTAGAAAGTATTCCAATGGCACCAAGAGGTATCCCACAGGTAGAAGTAACTTTTGATATTGACGCCAATGGTATTTTAAATGTTTCGGCTAAAGATAAAGGAACCGGTAAAGAACAAAAGATTAAGATTGAATCCTCAACAGGTTTATCTGACGCAGACATCCAAAAGATGAAAGACGAGGCAGAACAAAATAGAGAAGAGGATAAAAAGAAGGAAGAAAAGATTAAACTTATTAATGAAGCCGATTCGTATGTGTTTACAACAGAGAAACAAATGTCTGAGTTAGGTGACAAAATCTCTGAAGATGAAAAAACAAACTTAGAGAAGTTAATAGGAGAACTTAATGAAGCTAAGACTTCAGAAAACTTAGAACTTATCACGAGTAAGAAATCTGAACTTGAGGGTGTGTGGAATCAAATAACCACGAGACTATATCAAACAGGTGAAACAGGTGATAGTGGTGGACCTGATGAGGGGACACAAGATGTCGATTACGAAGAAGTTTAAGTATAAATTGAAACCCCTCGAAAGAGGGGTTTTCTATTTTAATATAATTCTTAATATTTATATTAATAAACACGCGTATTTATGGCAATTATATCAGAAAAGATATTAGGTAAAAAAATTAATGTTGTGTTAGATTCGTCTAACTTAAAAGAAGCAACATATCATACAGACAGTAAAACTCTTTTAGTAGAGTTTAAAAATGGTGTCGAGTACGAATATTCTGACGTTCCGTGGGAAATATTCACAAAATTCAGAATGGCAGATTCACAGGGAAGTTTCTTCAATAAAAATATTGGACGTGTTTTTGAGTATAAAAAAATCGAAGAAGATGAAAATTAAAGAACAAAAAGACCCTAAAATCATACAAAGTTTCAAAACTAAGGACGAGTTATGTAGTGATATTTGGGAAGGAACTGAAGGTAGTCCTAAAATGGTTTCTGAAATTAGAGAACGTTTAATGGAGATTACTAACGAATTTTTAGATTTCTTAGTTATTGAATTAGACATTGCTGACGTGATAATGACAGGTTCTTTATCTAACTATAATTGGTCTGAATTCTCAGACGTTGATTTACACGTTGTTTTAGACTTTGAGGATGTTGGTGAAAATGTTTCATTCATTAAAGAATTTTTTGATAGTAAACGTATCAATTGGAATACATCACATAATATTCAAGTAAAAGGTTTTGAGGTTGAGTTATATGTACAAGACGCAAATGAAGCACATTTTTCTTCAGGTGTGTATTCGATATTAAAAGATAAGTGGATTGTAGAACCAAAATCAGGTGGTAGAGAACCTGACGAAGAAAAATTAATATCTAAGGTAACACAGTGGATGAAGATAATCGATGAGGTTGTTGAAGATTCTAAGGGTACAGGTGATTATGATAAAATCATGGAGGATATTAATAAAATAAGAAAAAAATTAAAACGTTTCCGTTCAACAGGGTTAGAAGAATACGGTGAATATTCATATGAAAACTTGGTTTTCAAATTCTTAAGAAGAAACGGTTATATAGGTAAATTATTAGATGCTAAGAACGAACTATATGATAAGTCTTTGTCGTTAGATGAGGATAAAGTAGAAGAATAATATTTTTTTGTTAAAAACAGATATTTATAATAGTATATACACGATAAACTAAATTTAGTTAAAGACATTTTAAAATGAAAATGAAACCATTAGGTAGCGAAAAGCTAACAGGGCAAGATAAGATTCAAAGAATGATTGAAATTGCCAACTATAAGACAACGGACCATTCTGTGAATGAGTCAACAACTGAGTATACTAAATACGCAGTTGATGGTAATACGTACGCAATCGTTAAAGAAAACGATGGGTATTACGTTAAAACAGGTTTAAACGAGTCATCATTAGATTATGTTGATGGTATTTTAAACAAAAATAAGAATAGATTTAGTTCTTATTCAGGAGCACTTAAGAAAATTAATTTAATTATTAAGCCATTGAACGAACAGTTTAATGAAGGTAAAGAAGACCCTGTATTAAATGAGACTAAATATGTTTTAAAGAAACCAGCAGCCCCTTCAGAAGAACCTGCAATGGATGAACCAATGATGGATGAGCCAGCAATGGATGAGCCAGCAATGGACGTAGAGGATGAAGATTTAGACTTATCAGGTCTTAATTTAGGTGATGATTCAGAAGAGGATATCGATATCGAAGATGATTTAGATATGGATTCTGAGATTGGAGAACCTAAAGACGAAGAAGAAGGAAGTGGGTCATTAAAAAAAGTACAAAAATTAACAGGTAAGTTAGGACAAGCTTTAAGAGAGATTAAAATCGACTTAGAGTCTTCTGACATTAAATACGTATTAAATTCAATAATTTCAGCAGTAGACTTAACAAAGTTAAATTCTGAAGACTTAGAAGATGTTATGTCTAACTTTGAAGAGTTAGATGAATTCGAAATTGATGGTGAAGAGTCATTAGATTCGTCAGATGAAGAATCAGGATTAGAAGACTTAGGTTTAGATATGGATGATTTACCAGCTGAAGAGGATGAAATGGAGTTAGAAGATGATTTATCCGAAGTTATTGATATAGATGAAGAAGAAAAAGAATTAAACGAGTGGGGAAGTTCAGACCAAACCGCATTTAATCGTTCAGTACACACCGACTTAGGTGAACCTGAAAAAATGCCATCACCATTCTCATCAGAGTTTGAATCGGCAGTTGAATCAGCGGTTGATTTCTATTGGGATGATTGGTCAGAATATGAAGAAGACAGAAACGGATTAATCGAACACGGTAAGAGATGTTACTTAAGAGCATACTTCAAAGAAACTTTTGATATGTTAGTTAAAATGTTCGAACCAGCGGTTGAAGATGAGGATATGGGTATGGAACCAAATTTAGAAATGGATTTAGATGAAGGAGCGTTTATGGACGGTCTTAAAACATTAGGTTCTAAATTTTTAACATATTATAAAGAAAATCCTGAAGCTAGAAAGATGGTAAATGATTTAGGTGCTAAAGCGGTTTCAAAGGGAACTAACAAAATTGCAGATAAATTAGACAAATCCGACACTATAGACACTGATGGAACATTTTCTAAAAAGTTAAAGAACGTAAATCCAACAGATAGTGAAATTGATAAGTTAGGTAACTTAATCTTTGGAGACTTAAGTGAGAGTGAAGTTTCAACAAAAATAGATAACGTTTTAGGTAAATACTTCAAATAATATGAGATTAATTTATGTTAATGAACTTGGACCAAACTACATAGGTAATAATATTTATGAATTTATATTTGGTAGTAATGAGGTAGAACCTTTTGGTGACGGATGGGAATCTGTACCAGCTGCGGGTAACGCAAATCCTCCTGAGTTACAATACATAAAAAAGGTTGGAATATTAAAAGAATCAAATTTAAAACTACACTTAATACAAAATTCAGACTATTTTTGTGTTTATGACGCAGTTGAAGATGTTGTCGCTTTAGGGTGGGAAGATGCTGATACTGAGGAGATTGTAGACAAAGGTTTAACTCGTTTAGTGTTTAGGTTTGGTGAGTCGTTAGATTCAGTTTCAGACAAACTATACGAGAGGGATTTTGTTTTAACCTTTGATAAAGTAATTGATATCGTAGAACAAGATGAAGAATAATAAAAAATATAATGATTTATTAAGGGAAGGGTTTACAGAAAAGACCCTATCTATTCTTAATGAGAAAAAAATAGCAATCTTACATAGTAGGATTTTCTCTGAAGCGACATATAAGGTTTCTTCAGACAATGTGGACCAAATTAAAGATAAAGTCGATAGTGATGACACTATTGAAGTTACTGAGGAGGATGAAACACATGAAGAGGAATTAGATGAGGAGTCTGATTTCACTAAACCTGTATCTGCGGATAAGGGGTGGAAACAAGATACACACTCAAAACAAGTATCAGACAATAGATTAGACAAGACTGACGGAACATTAAACTCTGTTAAGTTTGTTGAAAAAGGGAAACAAGCTAAAGAAGTTTCTAAGTCGGGTCATACAGGATTTGCACAACCAAAAGAAAAAGTTAATATTGGAGGTAAAAAGAAAGGGACTAAGTCCACTTCAGGGTCTTCAATGTCAGAATCAAAAACAACCAAAAAAGAATTGGTAAAATTCATATCTGAAATGGTAGAAAACACTACCTTAGCATCTCAAACTAAAACAGATAAATTACCCGACTTTATGGATATAGACATTTTTGATGGAAAATTAGGTGACATATTAGGAAACTCACCTGTAGAGACACCTGTAAAACCAACAACAACACCAGGTATAAAACCAGGTAAACCAATTGTTAAACCAAGACACTCACCAAAACCAAAAGCACAGATGGAAGATGAAAACATCGAAGAAAATGGAAGAACTTTCGCTGGTGGTGATGAGAAGAAAGGTGGGTTACCTAAACAAAGAGGTTCTAAACCTCAACAAATGAAAAAATAAGGTATGAAAGATTTTGGATTCATATCGAAAGGTAGTATCTTAGCTGAAATTAAAAAAAATTTAGACGAGATGCCAATGAAATTTGACGGGACTCAAAGACCCGACCCTTCGATAGAAAAAACGATTGCAGATAAAGACAGTCCATTATCTGACAACCCTGCGTTAGATATTGACGTTGATAACAACGATATTCCTGATACCTTTGAAGAGCTTTTAGCTTCAGAGAGATACAAACAGGTGGTCGATAAGTTTAAAGACGCCACAGGGTTCACTTCAGACGTTCAAACAGGTATGCAAGGTATTATGCAATTAATGCCGATGATTGGTCAATCATTCCAACAGGTTCAAGCAACAGAAAGTAGGTATAAGTCAGAATTAGAAAGACTTTCTATTAAATTAGTTGCTGATGAAGAAGGATTAACTGAATTTGAGCCAGGGATATATGGAATAAAATCACACCCTGAAAAAAGATTTAGATTAGAGTCTAAATTGGTTGGTATGGGACAAGTAAAACAAGATGATTTTACACAAACACCCGAAGAACCAACAGAAGAAGAATTTGAACAAGAAGAACAAGCATTTGAGACTTTCGAAGACTTAAAATTAGAAAGAGCTAAAAGACGTTTTATAAACGCAATCATGCAAGGTTCATCTAAAAGAGGACATTACATGTACGCATTGGTACAAAGAGAGTTAAGAGAACTAACAGGTTCTGATAACTTATTCAATCAATACGGTATTATGATGACTGCTAACGATATGTTATATTGGCAAGTACCAGCATCGACTATGTTACCGGGAGGTTCTCCTGGTGGTGGTGATGCACCTGTCGGTGGTAGAGAAGAAGTGGATATGGAAACTGACCCACCAACGATTAAAGCTACGGCAATTTCGTTTCCAATTTTATTACACGAACTGATTAAAGGAATTAAAGAATACTTAGGAGCATATTCTATGGATGATTTATCACCTGACCAAGCAGATAAAGTAGTTGAATTAGAAGATACGTTAGATAAGGAGATATGGGATTTAAGATTAGGTCCAGCTATTTGGGATAGATTCAGAGCGTCATATCCACAAGAAGTTTTAATGGATGACGACAAGAAATTTCTACAAAACGCCCTTTATGCTGAGTTTGTTGTGATGGACGCCAAAACATTACTATCATTATCTAATGAGGTAATGAGTGGTACTGATAGAGGTAAGTTAGTTTTACAACAATTAGTTGATGGTATTATTGAAAGAATGAAAGGTGAGGAGTCTGAGGAAGCAATGGAAGAGTTCCGTAACTCTATGGAAGATATTAATGATGGTTTTAGTGATGATGATTTAGGTGACTTTTTGAGTGACTTTGGTATCGGATTGAACTAAACACAAACAATCATATTAAATACTATGGGGGCTTTATGTCCCCATTTTTTTTACATAAAATTATTATTCGCACACTATGAGATTATTATTCGCACAACATTTAGACCCTTCACTTAGGCAGGGTTTTGAATACTTTTTTAACAGAGACCTAAAAGAAGAGATAATCACAATGACTAGGGTGTCTATTAAATCTGCATTAAAATTTTATTCTGACATTCATTTGTATTGTGATAAGGAGAGCGAAAAACATTATAACGATTTACCTATAACATTACACGAATTAAAAACGACACCTGAATTTTTTTGTGGTGCGAAGTTGGAGGTTTTAGAGGACCAAAAAGATTGTGATTTTATTTGGGTCGACCCTGATATTTTTATATCGACTAAGTTTAATATTAAAGACGATGTTAGGTTTATGTATGAGAAAAGCACCACATTGGATGACAAGTATTATGAGAGGTTATCATATTTCTCAAAAAAGTACCCTGAATATCCAATGGTTAGAGAGTGGTTAAATGCTGGATTGTTATGGTTTAAAGATAGGGAGGTTTTAGATTACCATATTAATTTATATAAGGAGTTAATGACTAAAACATTAGACGCTAGAATTGTTGAAACTTGGAATCTTTCACATTGTGCGACACAATTCACTAATTATGAGTTTAGAATGACTACTGAGTATTTACATTTTGATGGGTATAAAAAATTCTTTGGTATTAGTAGAGATATGATAAAACAATTAGATTTATATTTATAGTATATGACTAAACAGGAATTAATAACAGAATACACTAAATGTTTAAAGGACACTCCTTACGCATTGAAGACTTATTTAGAGACGTATGATAATACTCAGTCTAAATACGTCCCCTTTGAATTATTTCCTGACCAAGAACAACTAATAAGGGATTACGACACATATAATGAAAACTTAGCACTTAAGTATAGACAGGCGGGTGTTTCTACGGCAACCTCGGCTTGGGTTAGTAAAAAATTACAATTCGCATCCCCTAAACAACCTGAGAAAGTTCTAATTATTGCGAACAAACTTGATACCGCTAAAGAAATGGCGAATAAGGTTAGAGGGTTTTTGAATCAATGGCCTGAATGGATTAACGTAGGGTTTTCTAAAGATAAAGATTCTCAGTCACACTTCCGTTTGAATAATGGTTGTGAGGTTAAGGCGGTTGCAACCTCTATGGATGCACTAAGGGGGTACACACCAACGGTATTGGTTTTTGATGAAGCGGCATATATTGATGCCGGTAACGATTTTTGGGCGGCATGTATGGCGTCTCTATCTACGGGTGGTAAAGTAATCGTAGTATCAACACCTAACGGGTTTGATAAAATTTATTATGAGATATACGCTCAGAGCCAACAAGGGTTAAACGATTTTAAGATTACCGAAATGGTATGGTATAAAGACCCTAGATTCACCAAAGACTTAAAGTGGATAAAAACTAAAGACATTGTTGACTACATTCTAAATAGGGATAAATATAACGACGATGAGGTGGTATTAATAGAAAATAATCAAGATGAGTTTTCTAAATTAATTAAGAAAGGTTATAAACCATATTCTAGTTGGTTTGAACAAATGTCTAAAAAATTAAAATATGATAGACGTAAGATATCACAAGAGTTAGAGAACAATTTCTTAGGTTCGGGAGATAACGTAATACCTCCTGACACCATTGAAATGATAAGGGAACGAATGTTAGAAGAACCTAAAGAAAAGTATATGGCGGGTCAAATGTGGGTTTGGAATGAACCGATTAAAGACCACAGGTATATTATGGGTGTTGATGTGTCTCGAGGAGATTCCGAAGATTCATCGTCTATTTGTATAGTCGATTTTGATACCAGAGAACAAGTTGCTGAGTACTTAGGTAAGATACCCCCCGACGAATTAGCGGATGTTTGTTTCAAATGGGGTAGTATGTATTCAGCATTTACAGTTGTAGATATCACAGGAGGTATGGGGGTTGCAACGGTAAGGAAACTACAAGAATTAGGATATAAAGACTTATATGTTGATGGTATCAATGCGTTTGATAAATGGTCTTGGAATCCTAAGGCACATGAAAAAATGCCAGGTTTATCGTTTAACAGTAAACGAACACAAATAGTCGCTGCCTTTGAGGAGTCATTAAGACATAATTTTGTTGTAAAATCAACCAGATTAGTAAATGAAATGAATACCTTTGTCTATATTAATGGGAAGGCAGACCATATGAAAGGTCATCACGATGATTTAATTATGGCTATGGCGATGTGTGTATATGTTGGTGAATTCTCATTTTCACTATTAAAAAAGTCAGAAGCATCAACAAAGGCATTATTAGAGGGATGGACAGTTACAGATAGTCCTAACACACCTCAACCACAACAGAACAGTAATAGAAGACAATTAGGGTCACTGGACCCGTTTAGAGGTATCGCACCAAATAACCCATCAAATCCAAACCGTGTTGCCGGTAGACAAGACTATTCGGATTTTTCATGGTTAATGGGTGGTAAAAGAAGAAATAATTAATATTGACTTAGAATAATATTTCAACTAATATTATTTTGAATATTTATATGTTAACATGGCAGAGCAAAATTATACAATTTATCAAAGATTAGGTAAACTATTTGGAGGAACTACAGGAGCAAGTCCTGTTAGTGACCCAGCACCTACATACAATTTTGATAAGAAAGAATTGTTAAGGACTACGGATAGTGCGGAGTATGAACAGGAAAAACTACAAGCACAACAAGCGTTGTTCTTAAATAACCAATGGACTAAAATTGATAGTCAGTTATACCAACAGGCGGTTTTTCATGAACCAAATAGGATGGCTGCGTATTATGATTATGAGTCTATGGAGTTTACTCCTGAGATATCAGCGGCTTTAGATATATATGCTGAAGAAGCAACGACATTGTCAGAACAAGGGTATATCTTAAATGTTTATTCAGAGAGTAAAAGAATTAAATCAATATTAGGTGATTTATTTAACAACATATTAGACATTGACACTAACTTACCTATGTGGACTAGAAACACATGTAAGTATGGTGATAATTTTCTTTATCTTAAATTAGACCCAAAGAAAGGTATTATTGGTTGTAACCAATTACCGAATATGGAAGTTGAAAGAATAGAGAAAGGAATGAATGTTCACGGGTCAAGTGGTAATCAAAGTAATTCTTCAGAATCAAGAGAAACCAAATATGTTTGGAAAGAAAAAGATATGGAGTTTAATGTGTGGGAAATAGCACACTTTAGATTATTGGGTGACGATAGAAAATTACCTTATGGTACTTCTATGCTAGAAAAAGCAAGACGTATTTGGAAACAATTAGTTTTAGCTGAGGATGCGATGTTAATCTATAGAACTTCAAGAGCACCTGAAAGAAGGGTATTCAAAGTATTTGTGGGTAATATGGACGATAAAGATGTCGACCAATATGTACAACGAATTGCGAATAAGTTTAAAAGAGATAATGTAGTAGACCCTGCAAATGGGCAAGTGGACCAAAGGTATAATCAAATGGCGGTTGACCAAGATTACTTTATCCCTGTACGTGACCCTAACGCACCTAACCCAATCGATACACTACCAGGAGCACAAAACCTTTCTGAGATTGCTGATATCGAATACATACAAAAGAAATTATTAGCGGCACTTCGTATACCTAAAGCATTTTTAGGGTTTGAAGATGTGGTCGCTGACGGTAAAAACTTATCATTACAAGATATACGTTTCGCAAGAACTATTAATCGTATTCAAAAGGCAATGATTCAAGAGTTAAATAAAATTGCCGTAATCCATTTATATATGTTAGGGATGGAGGATGAACTTAATAACTTTACATTAGGTTTAACAAATCCTTCGACACAGTCTGACTTACTTAAGGTTGAGGCTTGGAAAGAAAAGATATTACTTTATAAAGATGCGGTAAGTGACCCAGGAAATGGTATATCTGCAGTATCACACACATGGGCTAAGAAAACAATTTTAGGTATGTCTGATGAAGAGGTTAAACTTGATTTACAACAACAACGTTTTGAAAAGGCGATTGCTAGTGAATTGGAAACGACATCAGAAGTGATAAAGAAAACAGGTGTCTTTACAAATATAGATGAATTATACGGAGACCCTGATGCTCCTGAACCTACAGGTGATGTGGATGATGGTTCTGATATGGGAGGTATGGGAGACACAGGTATGGATTCCCCAGCAACGGAAGAACCTACTGACGATATCCCAATGGACACTGATGGTGGTGAATTAGGTGAGAGTAATACCGAAGAAGATTTATCCATTATATTAGAAACTAAGGACTTTGGTGTCCCTAAAAAATTAAATCTAATGAAGGGTCAAGAAGTAACTACTGAGTTAGAAAAAAAGCTTAAAAATATCTTAGGAGAGTAATTAATACAAACTTTAAGATATTTATTAGTAAACACATTGTAATATGATTGCTTTAGGAAAATTAAGACAACAGGTTTATACTCGCTTAGCCGAAGAATATACAAACAAAGAAACGTTTAAAAAAACGTTCAATACAATAATGACTGTATTAAATGAAAACAAATCTCTTAATAAGGTTTTTAACATTTATACAGATTTCGAAACCAGACACATTTCTAGTAAAGAAATTGCTTCAGAGTTTATCATTGAGGCAGTAAATGAAATCAAATCTTTAATGACTAAAGATTATGTTTCAGGGGTTAAGAAACTTTCTACGTTGGTTGGTCAAGTAAAATGTAATGAGAATGAAACTACAAAACATTTAGATATTTTAGTTCACAATCACGGTTACGAAACATTAGTGGAACGTATCGAGTCAAAGAATACTTTAGTTGGTATTTTAACCGAACCTAAAGAGATTAAGGAGTCTACTAATCCTGTAACACAATCAATATTATCTTCTTTATTGGTAACTAAATTTAATGACAAATTTTCGGTAATGACTGAATCTGAGAAAGAAAAGTTTAAGAAATATACTGACATGAATACGTCAGAAGTTAATGATATAGTTACTGAATTAAAAACACAACTTAGAGAGTCAATTAATGAATTGAAGTCTAATGTTGAATTAAAAGAGATTGTTTTAGAAGTTGAAAAGAAAGTAGACGAGAGTGGTTCTGATTTATTATCTTTAGTAAAATTAGAACAACTTAAAGAAAGTTTATCTTAAAGTTCTTCTCTATCACTTTTAGCTTGTAGGTATACCGCCTTAGATTTTTGTTTTCTTTTAATAGACGAAGGTTTTTCGTGATATCTATTTTCTCTTATTTGTTGTTGTTGTTTAACGTTACGAACTTTCCTTTTATATCTCTTCAAGGCTCTTTCGATAGATTCATTTTTTCCTAATTTTATTATTAACATAGATTGTATTTAAATTCTTATTTATTATAAATATACGGAATATCTTTGTATTATACAATACTTCTAAAAAAAAGTAAGTTTTTTGACATGTAGGGTTATTTTTACTATAATATTATCAGGGACAATAAAAAGAAAAGATTATGATAATATATGAAATCAGGTAAATTCATAAATTTAAATGTTAATGAACAATTTAAATGTGGGTACGGAACTGTAGACTCAAAAAACTTAAAATCAATATACTCTAAAATAACCTGTTGGATTGAACCAACAAATAACGTAACTAATTGGAATACCGTAATAGGTGGTTTAAAACGTAAGATATCAGGTAAATTAACAGAAACTCTAAATATTACAGATAAATTTAAAAAGGATAGGTTTATTGTTGATTTAGATATTAGGGCGAGTGGATTAGAAAAAGGTAAGAAGTCTTTTATGAACTGTGAGATAACACTGTTTACAAATGGTAGTTATGAGATTAGAGACGTAGATTTTAAAACAGATGTTAATCACATAATAGAGAATATAATCGATAATTCGGTTATCCCCTATTCAAGTTTTACGTACTATAAAAGTAAGAGAGGTTAGTCCTCTCTTTTTTTATACTCAAACTTTATAAAATTTTTCTTTGTATTAATATATTTATAGTATAGAAACATATGTAACATTATGAAAATATTGAACCAAAACGATACGAACACAAGAGGTATCCTTATAGAATATGACGCTGGTCATATAAAACCTTCTGAAAACAAATCAGTTATCAGAGAGATGAAGGAGATGAATAAAGATAACTTTGTGTTGTATGCGGTACTTCAAAAATACGATACCCCAAACAAAAACGGTAGAATCTACGGTGAAAGAATCCTAAAGAGAGAAACCGACAACTATAAAACATTAATAGAACAAGGAAGAGCGTTAGGTGAATTAAATCACCCTGAAACTTCTTTAGTCGATTTAGAGAGAACATCACACCGTATTACTGAGTGTTGGTGGGACGGTAAAATATTAATGGGTAAAGTTGAATTATTAACATCTGAAGCATTTAGGTCTACAGGACAGATTACGTGTATGGGTGATATCGCAGCGAATTTATTATTACACGGAGTCACATTAGGTATCTCATCAAGAGGTGTTGGGTCGTTAAAGAAATCAGGAGAATATAATGAAGTACAAGATGACTTCGAAATGGTTTGTTTTGATTTAGTATCATCACCATCTACACCAGGGGCATATCTATTCCAAGACGAGGGGGATAGAGAGAAATATGCTGAGTCTATAGATAAGAAAGAACCTACTATCACTGATAATAAGACACTAAACTTAATGAATAAATTAAACTCATTCTTAGGAAAATAAAAAAAAACTTAATATTTATTCGTTTGTAGTATGTTTTTTTCGTACTACAAATATATTTATATAAGTATAATAAAATAAATACATTAAAAAAACATAGAAAAAATGGCTAAATCAATCTTAGAAGAAGCATTACTTCAGGTGTCACAACTTGAGGAAGCGGTTAAGAACAACGCAAAAGAAATACTTGCATCTACAATGAAGCAAGAAATTGATGAGCTAGTAAGAGAATCTATGGAAGAACCTCAAGAGGACGTAGAAGCATCGTTAGAGATGGAACCTACAGAAGAATTATCAGAAGAATCTACAGACGTAGAAGAAACTGAATTAGACGAACAATTTGAGGGGTCTGAAGATGAAGACGAATCTGAAGAATCAGATGACGACGAAATAGAAGACGAAGACGAAGACAACGATGACGATGAGTCAGAGGAGTTAGAAGACTTCGATTCTAAAGAAGAGTCAGAAGAGGAATCGGAATTCGGAGACATTGAAATGCCAACGTTAGAATTACCATCACTTGATGATGAGGAGGACGAGGTTATTGATATGACAGGCGCATCTGACGAAGAGATTCTAAAAGTCTTCAAATCCATGGGAGAAGAAGACGGTATCATCGTATCACAAGAAGAAGACGGAACTGTTCACTTAGAGGACGGAGACGACGAATACAGAATTGAAGTTAACGAATCTGAAGACGAATCGTCTGAAGAGGAAGTTGCTGAAGAGGAAGTATCGGAGTCAACGGAACCTATCGAAGAGTCGTCTGATGAAGAAGTAGTTTATGAAATCGAATTAGACGAAGAAGTATCTGACGAAGAAGTTGCCGAAGAGGTTACTGAAACTGAAGAAATCACTGACGAGTCTGAGGAAGAAGAAGAAACTCCTGAAGCTGATATGGAAGAGGCATCAAGAACTCACGCAGCTGACGCAAGAGTCCCTTCAAATCAAGGTAAAAAATATAAAGCAGGTCGTGCTGACTTAAGCGAAGATATTAAAACTTTGAAAACGAAGAACGGCGAATTAACTGAAGCCTTAAAGGTATTCAGAGACAAATTAAACGAAGTTGGAGTATTCAACGCAAACTTAGCATACGCTACGAGATTGTTTACGGAACACACAACTACGAAATCGGAGAAATTAAACATCTTAAAGAGATTTGACGGTATTGAAACGTTAAAAGAATCTAAGTCGTTATACAATTCGATTAAAAATGAATTAACTGCTTCAGATACAAAGTTAACTGAAACAGTTGTAAACAAAATTTCATCATCACCAAAATCAGGTTCATCTGAAAAATTAGTGGAGTCTAAAACTTATGAGAATCCACAGATTAGAAGAATCAAAGAGATGATGGGTATTGTTAAATAATAAAATAAATAAAATTAATATAAAACCAAATTAAAATGGGAGCATTATTAGAATCAGGATTAGTTGGTAACATCGGGTTAAAACACCTAAAAGTTATCAAAGAAGACACAATTAACAAATGGGACAAATTAGGATTTTTAGAAGGTCTTAACGGTCACCAAAAAGAGAACGTTGCACAGTTATTTGAAAACCAAGCATCGTACTTAATTAACGAGGCAGCTCACACGGATTCAGCAGGTTCATTCGAAACTGTAGTATTTCCAATCGTAAGAAGAGTATTCTCAAAATTATTAGCTAACGATATCGTATCGGTACAAGCTATGAACTTACCAATCGGTAAATTATTCTTCTTCGTACCAAAGGTACAAGACAGAAAAAATGACGGTAGTCACTATAAGCCATTCGGATTTCCAGGAACTGATGAGTACAACTCTTCATCAATGGCAGGATATGAAAACGGTTCAAAGAATTTATATGATAGATTCTACGAAGACGGTTCGACTGACTCAGGAATGTTTGATTACTCAAAAGGTGAATTCATTCAAGGTTCTGTAGCAGGTACGGCAATCGTAGTAGCAGACCCTAATGCAAATCCACCAATTGCAGGTTCAGTAGGAGATTTAACGTCAACTGATGATTTATCTTCAGCAGTATCTAAAGTAAAATTAAACTTTAAAGGTTTCCAAGATGCAGGTGCTGGTAAATTACACGGACCAAACGGTCAAGAAGTAGATTCAGAAGAATTCTTAGCTTCATTAACAGTTAAATTAAACAATAAAGAAGTAGACTTTAGAGTAGTAACTCAGAAGTATGGTCAAGGTATCGTTGGAGGTTTAACTTCAAAGGATTCAGCAGCTACACCAGGTGGTCAATTCCAACAAATATGTGATGCTGATGGTATCATACATTTAGAAGCTGATGTTGAAACATATGACGCAGCAGCAGGATGGTCAGCACAATCAGTAGCTATTACAGATTTCAAAGTAGAGTGGAGACAATACTCTGATTTAGAATTTGAAGATGCTATCGGTGAGGTTTCTTTTGACTTAGAGTCAGTAACTGTATCTGTAACGGAAAGAAAATTAAGAGCATCTTGGTCACCAGAATTGGCACAAGACGTTTCTGCTTTCCATAACATCGATGCTGAAGCTGAATTAACGGCTTTATTATCTGAGCAAGTAGCAGCAGAAATCGATAGAGAAATCTTAAGAGACTTAAGAAAAGGTGCAGCATGGCAATTAAAGTGGGACTACAATGAGTGGAAATACGGTAACAACACTTCTGCATACGCAGGTTACACACAGAAAGATTGGAACCAAACGTTAATCACTAAGATTAACCAAGTTTCAGCACAAATCCACAAATCTACCTTAAGAGGTGGAGCTAACTGGATTGTTGTTTCTTCTGAAGTATCAGCAGTATTTGATGATTTAGAATACTTCCACGTATCTAACGCATCACCTGAACAAGATTCATACAACATGGGTATTGAAAAGGTAGGAACATTAGCAGGTAGATACCAAGTGTATAGAGACCCTTACTTCCCAGCAGGAAAAATCTTAATGGGACATAAAGGTACATCTTTATTAGACACAGGTTATGTATACGCACCATACGTGCCATTACAGTTAACACCTACAATGTATAACCCGTTCAACTTTACTCCGATAAAGGGTATTATGACGAGATACGCTAAGAAAATGGTTAATAACCGTTTCTATGGTGTGATTTCAGTAGCGGGTCTACAATCATTCGATATCTCTGAATTAAGATAATCTTAATCTAAAGATAACAATTATAATTAAGGGTTCCTTCGGGGACCCTTTTTTTATGCTAAGAAAAAAGGATTTTCTTTACAATAGAAATGTAACGTGATAAGATTTTTGAAATAACTATATAGATGGATTATATTAAGTATAAGAACAAAAAAAAACGAGAATTAACTCGTTTTGTATTATTGTTTTTCTGATATGGTTATTTTAAGGTCACCAGTACCTTTAAATATTCTGTGATATACCATCTTAGGGATTTTATATGTTCGTCCTTCTAATAAGACCTTAGGTAGTTCTTCATCCATTTGTAACATCCATCCATTACTTTGTTCTATAAAAACCTCACGGGTGTTTAAATCTCTATGCCATACGAGTTCTTCAGAATCTACATCTTCAGTAAATGTCCTTTTGAATTTATATTTACTAATATTTTCCTGTTCGTATACCATTACCAAAATCTACCTGAAACGTTCTTACCGAAATCTTTGTGTGCTCTACAAGCCCAATAACCAGCTTTAGTTTTGTCTTTCTTCTCAGCACATCTATGTCTAGCAGCGAATGATTTACGAGCTACGGGGTCATTCCATTTGGCTGACATATCAGGAGAACCGTAACTTATCTTTTTAACTTTACCCGTTTTAGGGTTTTTAACATAAACATACCACTTCTTAGAACCTCCCGATTTAGGTTTATTTAAATCAACGTCTTTACCTTGATATTCTGATTCAGTTATCATAGGGAAATCAAAAGGTAATCTCTCACCCTCATATATGAAAAACTTACCACAGTCAGATTCTAATAATTCAATTTCTTCTTCAGACCATTCACCAACTCCTTTATTATAAAGTTCACGAGATTCGTTAATTAGATTAAAGTATTTCGGACTACCATGTCTAAATATGTTTTCAGTAATTAAAAGGTTGTTACTTAAATGAAACTGTAACTCATTAGAACTTTCTTTTAAGTCATTAGCAATACCTTTAAAAACGGTACTCATTACTTTTCTAAATTTTGCTAACTCTTCAGGAGTTGCGTCTTTAACATCAGTAGTTTGATTATCTGACCATACAAGGCTTGAAAAATTGTCTTTATCAAAACCACTATTTACCCAATCTTCTTCGGTAAATTCGACACCTTCATCTTTATTGATGTATTTCATAGGGTCCACTAACTTACCATTCTTTTTCATTTCGAAATGTAGGTGAGCACCTGTAGAACGACCTCTATGTGGGTCATTTTTACCCCCACCTGACAAACCAATAACCTGACCTCTTTTGACAGGAGTACCAAGTTTTAAAAAGTTTATCTTTTTAACGTGACAATAACGAGTTGTTATTTTACCTCCATGTTGAATCTTCATTGTACCACCACAATGATTATTATGATATCCAGTGTCCTTAATCATAACACCATCTAAAGGAGATATTATGTTACTACCCGACGGCAATGCCAAATCAACTCCCCAGTGTTTTCTTGTACCACCACCTCTAAGTTCTTTAAATTTACCCGTAACCTTTGTTGATTTAACAGGATTTAATATTGTGACTTCAGATAACTCTTTAGACGATTCTTCAAAATCTTCCTGTAACTTATTAATAGTTTCTAAATGATTAAGACTTTCAGATATTGTATCATTTAATAATGGGATAGACGGCATATTAGATAGATGATTAGTTTTGAAATCAATCATCTTTTCTATAAACTTTTCTAATATTAAATCCTCTAAAAACCCGACACTAAAAGAAGTAATGGAACCAATACCTGAACCAGGTAACGATTCAATAACTCTTTGTACGACATCAATTAAATCCCTTTTAAATGTATCTTCATATTCTGATAACTCTTTAATTGATTCTTCGTCAAATTCAGGTTTAGACAATATGTACTCATCAAATTTTTTGTTATTACGTTTTAGTTCAAAAATGTTTTTTGCCAATGCGGGAATCGTAACCAATAAATCAGGTCCATCAACCGTAGCGGCTAATTGTGGAATTGCATCACCTAATGTGTCTGTAATAAAATCAAGTAAACCTGATTCTTTGATGTATATCTTTTTTTTCATAATATTATTTTTCACTAATCACATAAAAACTAATTTCCTTTCTGTAGGTATTAACTTCTCTGTTTGTTTCTAATTGTAAATCCATATGGTATTCCTTATTTGGGATTAACATAGAAGTATCTAATAAGAAATAATTTGAATTGTATGCCCTATTTACGTCTGTGAATGGTATTACATCTATAGACGTATTACCTTCTTTAACATAAATTCTATATTTTAAGTTGTCTATTTGTACTCTATCGTCATATGTAAATGGGACTTTAACATCCACATAAACCTTTCTAATATCTCCTCTAACGATTTTCTCGTCTCTTTTTAAACCAGTAAAAGAGTAACTATACTCTATAGGATTTAACTCATCAGTTCCAATCTTAAATAGTTCAGAAGACGGTCTTAACGTGAATTCTTGATTAATCTCAGAAAGACTATACCCGTCTATTGAAACCCCTTTCCATACATCATTTAAAATAAGTGGGGTAGGGCAAGACTGTGGGTCAACGGTAAATGATACTTTATATATTCCTTTACTAACATGTTCTGATTGTAAATCTGAAAGTAATACTTCGTCTCCGTTCATTATATCTACCGTAGGTTCAGTATCTAAATTTGTTGGTTCGTTACCTTGATTTACATATAATATTAAATTTCTAACAACTCCCGTATAGAAGTCATTTCTGTGGTCAATAAAGTGGTCATTAAATGTAGTTTCTAAGTAAGGTTCAAAGAATGTTTGAGTATACTTAGTAAAAAATGCGACACTACGATATATCTGTAACGTATTGATTGCTTCGTAAGGAAGGTCAAAAGATATCCCTAATCCGTAATGTGTTTCAGTACCGTTTAATATGTCATTTATATAATCAGTAACATCTAATTCTATATTTTCATTACCATTATCAAAATGTTGTGTTGAAATGATTTCACCTTCATTCACACCCTCCTGAGTCCAATCATTAAGATTAGTCGCACTAAACCAATTAGATGAAGTGTCAGAGTGAGTACTTTGTAATGGAAATTGGTTAGAAGTGTTAATATAGTCATAACCAACACCCTCATCCCATTCTTGATTTACTTTAAACACTATTAAATCGAAAGATGTCGCCCTTTTAGAATTAAGACTCGTAATTTCATTAAAATACGAATTTTCTGTAGGGTTAATAGTGTTAGTTAGTTTTAATATGTGTTTTTCAATTGAATTTGTATTGATATACCCATCAGTAATTTTGTGGATTAATTCTGACAAATCAATTTGTAATAGGAATCTAGTGTGAAACCCACCATAAAATAATTCACTAACAGGGTTCTTTGCCGTATTAGTATACGAATCACTTATGATTGTGTTGTTCTTACTGAAATAAGATTTAAATATAGACATTACAAATGTTTTATTTATAAATATCCAGTAATTAGTTAATTCTAATTTTATTAGAAAGGATATTCTGTTTAAAGTTCTGAAATTTTTCCTCTATGTCTAATTTTATATTTGGAAAAACAACGGGCGGTTCAGCAGGGTTATGTACGTGAGTTGTTAAGTAGAGATAAATTATATCTAAAAGTTCGTGTAATTGTTCACCCCTCACTAACGCATATGTTTCAGGTTCTATATTATTAATTATTTCATCCTGACTAATTTCGTAGTTAGACACTTTAGAGAAGTTAATCCCTTTTTTAGATGTAGGAATATTATTACCGTAAGCGAGTATGTAATTCTTATCTGATAATACCACAACGTTTTTACTGGGTTTATCAGAGTTTTTAACGATAGTCTCTTTTATTTTTATCTCCTTCTCAGGTGTATTATCTTCTTCATTACTGAATAAAAGACCAAACCCTTTCCTAGTTTTAATATGTATATTTTTTAATATCTTATCATTAAAAACATCGTTGGTTTTCTCAACGTCATATTGTGTCGGAACATTTCTGAAATATAATGGAAATATTGATGTCATTTTTTGTGGGTCAACATTTGATGGGTGTTTGATGTAGTTCTCTAAAGAACTTAACCCTGTCAATCCACGATTTATTATCTGTTTAATTTCATGTCTGAGATTAAAAGATAAATCTTCTAAATCATCACCATTAACGATAGTAGAAAATAACAATTCTTTTTTATCGTTTTCAATTTCAGTTGTTTGATTAAAGTATAACGTTTCTGTTATTTCTTTTTGTTTTGCCAATTTATATACATAAAGTGTCGAAGTACAATTCCCATCACAATTAAGGTCATCTATAAGGTATTCAATTAATACTTCAGTATGTACAAATTGATTCACTTTAGAGGTGATTTCTTTACCTTCACTTATTGTCGTCGTTGTATCAAATTTAGATACTTGAATCATTGCGGGGTTAGAATCTCTAATGGGTTCTCTTTTTGAGACAACCTCATCGTCTTTAATTTTTCCGGCCCTAATTACTATTGCTTTTTGAGTCCAAAGAATATCTGAGTTTAATCTACTCGATATTGCAAAATCTTCAGTTTTAGGAATTGCTCCGTCATAAGTTTTTTTAACAAACTCTCCTGTTGATTTATAAATGTCTTTTGCTTTCTTATACTTTAACCCCTCTTTTGATTGTGACATCATATGCTCCGCACTTGAAGGGTTTGGATATCCTTGGTCGACTATAGACATTGGTATATAGAAACCATCTATAAATTTAGAGTCGGTATCGGTATATAATATATTAACGGATTCACCCACCTTAGGAACCATATTGATATGGTTAGGTAATAATGGTACAAACATAAACGGGTCAGATACTGCGTTCCACCTGTCTTTTTGTTCTGAATACTTTCCTGAATACTCTGTAACATAAACCTCATCAGAAACAATCCACTCAACAGGGTCGATTCTAATTCTACCTAACGATTTCGGGTCTTTATTGTCTTTTACAACCCCCTTAAAAATGAGTTTAGACATCTGTTATACCTTTTCTTTTTTTAACTTCTTCGGAGATTTGATAATAACTGTTTTCCACATTATCTAAATGGTGTGATAATTGAATCATTAATGTCTTAGTGTCTTCAAATTCCTTTGATAAAATAGTTGCCGCTTCGATTAAATCTTTATTAGACCTTTTCGATGCGTTTTCTGCTATTTCTAAAATTATCTTTATATCCATTTAATATGATGTTAGTGGTACTGACTTACCCGTTACAAATGGTGTTACTACAGGACCTAATGGATGAGCTCCAGTTGCCGGTAATGACACAAATTGATTAACCCCATTCTCACCTAGTTCTTTCATTGCTCCTTTCATAATAGAATCTACTAATAGTATATGTTTATTTGGTGAACCGTCCGGTAAACTACCAAGACTCACACCTTGTTTTTCCATGAATTGAATCGCATTGTTGTAAGCTCTTGTTGAGTTTGCCCCTTCCCTTGCGTATGCACCATAAAGAAGTGGAAACGGTACCCCTAAAGGTATACCTGATTTAAGGTTAAGTAAAGATAATAGTCCTTGAATGATACCTATACACGTACTAAAGTCTGTTGTGGTTATAAATTTGTGTAACATAGATAATAGGGCGAGTATAATAGCATATCTCCCTCTTAATTGTTGTTTAGCAATTTCTTTAAGAACCATAGAAACTATTTGAGTTAACTCTTTTTTAATTTCATCCATCAGTTCTTTTTTATACATATCAAACACCCTTTTACCAACTCGAGTCATAAAACGTTTGTTATTTTCAGCAAATTCCTTTACGTCCTTCGACTTACCTTTAGCATCATCAATCGCTTTAGTTAATATTATAAATGGTAGAACCGTTTTTGGTCCCAGCACTTTACCCATTATAGTTGTTGGTAATTGTTTGAATATGTCTAAATTAAGGTTAAGATTTATTGTAGGAACATCAAATCCTGATTGTTCTACAAATCCACTACCGATATTTTGTAATAACCCTTCTAATACCTCAGACTCAGAAATATTATCTGAATCTAAATCGAGTAAAGAATCGATTAATAAATCAGTATTCATCTCACCCTCAAAATTCCCACAATCAACTAATTTATATATTTTATTAATTTTATAATTAAACTCCTCTTCAATTTGTCTTGTATCTTCATCGTCAAACGCATAAGACAAATCTTCGTCTTGTGTTGACAAACCATCAATTAAACTTTCTTGTATTAACGCATCCTGCTCGTAAAAGTCACTACACAAACTAGCCAAAATTTGCATCATCTTGTTTAATTCTGCGAATGACTTTACCCTTTTGGTGGAGACATCAATTGAAACCACACCAAATAGTTGGTCCATTAAGTCAGACATTAAGTCTTTTGTGTTGAATAGTTCAAAAGATGAGTAATAGTGAGAGACAAAATCGGTTACGTTAATGTCCTTAAATTTTAAATTATATTCTTGAGTGAAGTCGTCAAAACTAAGGTCAAACATTTCTTTACCGTTTGCCGAGGTAAATGTTTTAGGGGAATTTAGGTCATTACTTATCGTAACGTCGTATAACATTTTATTAAGTGGTAAAGGATATAATTCGTTATCTATATCACCTTTTTCGTACATTACTCTACCTGGCATTCCTTCAGGAGAAACTTTTAATAAATCAAAGAAGTCTATTTCTTCAGGAGATAGGTTTATCTCAATACCCGTCAATGAAAAATCAGTTTCACAATTAATTGCTCTAAACAATTCTTCGATAACTATCTTAGTTATTTTTGGTGAATCGGTAGAAACTTTCTTAATGATTTTTTTAACGAATGTTTTGACTTTGTCAGGGCCACCACCGGAACTTTGAAGTAACGTATTAACTAATTTACCGATAAAATCAGTATTGACTGATTTACCACTACCATCACCTAATAATTTTTTCTTTAACTTATTTGTGTCTAAATATGCGGAACCAACAGACTGAAGGTCAATTTTCTTCATGTCCGACATTGACTGTAGTACCAACTTTATTGAGTCAATACCTTTATCTAATTTGTTTTGTTCCGTCTTTAATCCCATTACATATTAAAATTATCGTCAGATGGTGTATCATTACCTAAACCATTAACCAAATCCTTTAACATTTCTTTATCGTCATCACTTAAAGAACCACCAATGTCTTCTCGACCTTCTGATGATTTTTGTATGATAACCTGTTGTAGTTTTGCCAATGATAGTTTTTTCTCTAAAACACTATCTAATATCTTTTGTTGTTCTTTTATGATAGGACCCAATAAGGTTAAGTCTTCAGGTCCTTTCATGAACCCTAACATCTTATTTTGTATTCTAATTGCGGTATTTCTCTGCTCTACAGTTTCGTTATATATCTCCTGTAGAAGTGCCATTAAACTTTTTTGTGAAAAATTAATTTCTTTTTTAGTTGTTCTTCCCATACTAAATAAATAGTTTATTCCTGAATTACCTGTAACATCATCTCAGAGTATATTTTTTTATACTTTTTCATTGACGTTCTAATTTCTTTTGTGGTCATAGATGTCATGTCTCTCAATGACAATAATATTAGGTTCTTATTGAATTTATTTCCTTCCCCTCCTTGAAATATAACTTCGTAATTAGTGAACACTTCTATTAACGCGTATCCTAACTTTTCTTCATTTTTATTAAGGTTAGTGATTTCCATAAAATCTTCTAATTCCTTAACTAAACGTTTAACAACGTCCTCATAATCTAAAGAGTCGTTATGTAAGAAGTATGTCATATCAGGTCTACTCTCAACTGAGGATGATATGTCTTCATAAGATATCTTTCTATTTAATTCTTTTTGGTCCTTTAATATCGCACCCATTAAATAGTTTTTACAAATCGTACCAAAATACGAATAAGCCTTAGACCCTTTAGATGGGTCAAACTTATCCGCTTTAGTGATTAAAAATGATGATACGTCAGTATGTAAAGATTCGTAATCGAAGTCTCTACGATATAATTTATATCTACGAATTATGCTTTCGACCATTTTACTTAATGGTTTTCTAAGACTCTGATTGTAAATCAGATTTCTTTCCTCATAGGTTTCTGCTTCTAAATATTTTACTACCGCAGCTTCCTCCTCAGGACCAAAGTATTGTTTGTTTTTTCTAGGTCTAGGCATAATAAGTTTTAGTCTTGGTATGTTATCGCTCGGTCTTCTGTGAAAAATTGCTCTTTCTTTGCCGTCTCTAACCAAAACATTGCCTCGTCAGAACTTAACTTATTTTCTCCTTCTTTGTAATCCCAAAATAGAGAACCTTTTCTAAAGTTAGTGTGTCTATACGTTAACTTAGGTATAACGAATACTTCATTAGACATATGCGTTAAACGAAGTAAAAATTCGTAACCAAAAGATAATTTAACATTACTCTTAAGACCACCAACTTCGTTATAGACAGACGTTTTAATAATCATACCACTGGTTTGATAGTTCTCGTAAGACGATAACGATTCGTTATCTAAGTATCCTATAGTTTCTGTTAGGTTCATAGCCCAAACAGATTCATTTGTAAATGACAAGAACTCACCCTGTGAATTAGTGTCTATGACGATAGGTAGAAAGGTTGATACATCAGGATACGCGTTAATGTGTTGTATAGCGTTTTGTATGTATGTTGGAGTAATCTCATCATCCACCTCAGTAATTGCGATGTATTCTGATTTAGTGTTCTGTGCTCCAAAATTAATTTGTGAACAAAAATCAGTTTCTCCAGTGTTCTCCAATAAGGACACATAAGATTCTAAGTTATATTCATTCAAATATTTGGTTAACTCTTTTGTTGGTTTATAAACAATAGTTAATGTAAAATCCTTAACTGTTTGTTTAGATACCGATTCCATAAATGTCTCAAATCTCGACCTGAGTTCTTTATTGATTGTATGTATAGGTAAAATTAAATTAATCATTTTCTTCTAATTCTTTAAATTTATCGACTGTGAACTCTAATTGTTCTTTTCTCTTTTTTGTTATGTTTGTAAAAACACTTAACGTTTCTTTTGTGAATGTTTCATAAGTTAATTTACTTACCGTTGAATCCATCTCATCGTATAAGTCTGATGGTATTCTATCTTCTAACCATCCCTTAAATACAGACGCAACTAAATCCACAATTTGATTTGAATCTATAGTCCAAATACCATTATCCTCTGTCATCCAATCAGGTTTAAGTGTTGGTATTTTACCAATAACAGGTACTCCTGATTTCATAGACTCTAATGGGAATGTTCCATAACCTGAAACGTCATCAACCCAAACAGATAAACACGACTCTCTTAATGTTGTCGCGAATTCTTCTTGAGTTAATCCTCTCATATCTCTAAATGTTACCCATTTAAATTGTGGGTACTTCACATAGAAAGATTTGATTAATTTCATAGTATCTCTTTGGTCACGTGTGTGTATAGAAATAATTGGTTTTTGTGGTTTATCTGACTTTGTAAACAATTCAGAAATAAACGGTGTAATAACGTCTATATTCAGTTTCTTAAATAAGTCATTAAGATATTGTTTTTGGTCTAAACTTGTAGTTATAACCTTATTAAACCCAAAGGAATTCCAAGTAGCACCTGGTTTTAATGTTTCAAATAAATAATCGTATGACTGACATAGAACTACTTTATTACATGGCATATCCGCAATTTGTTCCATTACGTGAGCAAATAACTCAGGTATGATAACTAAGTCATCAGGTCTAACTTGAAGACTACCCTCTTCTATTGAAACAACAGGTGTTTCATCATACTCTAATGGTAACCAAGAAGAAACCCCTTCATAGTCTTTATTTTCAACTAAGATATGAGCGTTGAACTCATTCTCATTTAATACTCTTACTAAATCGTAAGAATGTTTGATTGATGCTTTAGCATTACCTTTAGCATCTTGTACGAACACATAAACGTTCGACTCTAATTTGTCGAGACGTTCGATAGCCTCGTTAATTACTTTTACTTTATCCATGCTCTTTATTTAATGGTTTAATAATTTATTTGTAAATCTTATCCTTGTTCCTCTACAGAAGATTTACGATAATCAGTTACTAATTTCTTAATCTCACCGATTGATTTACGTGCTCTTGTTTGAGACGCTTTAGTAGTTCCATTGTGGTTTTCTACGAAGTCATTGTAGTGACTTTCTATTGCTTCGAAAATTTCTTGTTTTTTTGACATTTTTTTTTGTTTTTAATTTAATGGTTTAATTATACCATAGTTTAGTAATGTATTGAAACTTAATTTAAATGAGAACGGCATTTTTTTAAATCCATATGATATTCCCATTGCGGAGTCAATATCTTCCCCACCTTTTTCGTCCATAACAACTTCTAAAACATATTTTAAAAGTTCATATTTGGAGACGTTTAATCCCCCATCTTCCATTTCTTCTATTTCACTTTCGACACCTTTATCATCTTCTACCACTTTAACCACTTTTCTTGGTGGCATTTTAACGGCTTCGTGATAAGCATCTAAATCTAAAATATACGATAACCCCTCAACATCTAAGGTATATGGGATTAAATATGATTTGTCTTCGTTCGGCATTATAACTCTATTTCTTTTACATTCGTTAATGTTTCTACTGAATGGTTAGATTCATAATCTTTATTATATTCAGTTTCAACCTTTATTGATATTTTATCGTTTGGTTTTTGTTCTAAAACCTCACAGTCTGTTGTAATCCATATGTCACAATTTTCCCACATTGAATCAATAGTGTCTTTTTTATAAAACTTATAGTTATCGACATAACTACTATTTTTAGACATAAAGAATAGAGACGCCGCTTTACCCTTACCTAATTCATCAGAGACTATTGTGATTTCCCAATCTTTCTTTTCTTTCAAAAGGTCTGTTAGGTCTTTAAAAGCCCCCATATATGTTGGGGCAGAATGACCAAATATTTCCATAGCAAACTCAATAAAGAAGAAATACTTTAATTCATCTTCATCTTGAAATTTAAAATGGTTTGAGATGTCATTTGTGTTAACAGGTAAAACCATATCATACTCAAAACTCTCCTCGTCTTCAGAATCTGATTCGATATAATACTTACGATATTCAGACGCTGCTTTTGCGAATGTGTCTCGTAATACACCTGTAATGTTAATATACACTTGTTTCATCATTAAAATATAGATTTATTATGGTTAAAGTAAAGTTTGTTATATTTAGTCGTATTTCTCTAAAATCTGTGAGATTAAAGGGTTCCTAACGATATCTTTATTATCAAACTCAAATACACCGACATCTTTTACACCACCTAAACGATTAACGATATCGTATAAACCTGATTGTCTTTTATCTTTGTATCTATCTGTCTGTTCTAAATCCCCTGAAATGAAGAATTTAGAATTAAAACCAATCCTTGTCAATAGTAATTTCATCTGACCTGGAGTTGCGTTTTGCGCTTCTTCAAAGATTAAAATAGAATTATCAATGTTCATACCTCTCATATAAGCGAGAGCAAACACTTCGATATAATTCATTTCTTTTAATTTTTCTCTTTGTTCTTTTCCTATGATTTTATTTAATAAGTAATACGTTGGAAATATATAAGGGTCTAACTTTTCTTCAACTCCACCGGGTAATGAACCTAGTTTCTCTTCGGCCTCAACGGCAGGTCTAACAATTATTATTTTTTCGTACTTATTATCTTCTCTGTGTAGTAACTCAACGGCTTTCATCATAGCCACATATGATTTACCAACACCCGCAGGTCCTGAACATAGAGTTATTTGATTTTCTTCTAAGATATTCCAATAATCTTTCTGTGCTTCAGTTAGGAATTTTTTCTTAGGGTTTTTTATTAGTGAACGTACAATCTCCTTCTTAGACATTCTATGTAAAGGTAGTTGTGGTTCTGTATTTTTATTTTTTCGTGCTCCCAAATTAATTTTGTTTAATTTATCACTTTATGATACTACTAATATCATCTATAACCGTCAAAAATCAATAGATAGGTTAACCCCTTTATTAATTTTTTCCTGTAGACCCAAAACCTCCATCACCTCTGTCGGTATTAACTAAAGAATCGACAGGGCTCAAAGTGGCACTTAACTTAGTTAGTACGGGACATAACACTGCTTGTGCTATTCTATCACCTTGTATTATCTTTGTAGTTTCATTCGATAAGTTGACTAAGATAATTTTAATCTCACCGGTATAACCTTGGTCCACAGTCCCCGGTGTGTTTAACACAGTTAGACCTTGTTTTGCTGATAACCCACTTCTTGGTCTAACTTGTAGTTCGTAACCCACAGGAATTTTAAAATATAACCCTGTTGGTACGACAAATCTTTCTAACGATTTTAACGTTATGGATTCTCCGCAATTAGCTCTTAAGTCAAACCCACTATCCCCGTCATAAACATATTCAGGGTCTTTGTTACTTGATTTGTTAATAAACCCTAAACTCACCACTGGTTTATTTTCTTCAATAATCGCTTTTTGAAGTTCATTTGTTAACTCAGAGAATTGTTCGTTTATTTTGTTCTCATCAAAATCTACATCATCGACATCAAAATTTTCGTCAGATAAGTTACCAAACTTTTCAGTGACAATACGTGTTAGTTTTTCGTAATCAAAGTTATTTTCCATTATTCATTTCTTTTTCTTCTAAAATGGCTAAGTCTGTGGCTTGTTTTAATAGTTGACCTAATTTAGTTGTGTACCATCTTACTTGTTTATCATCATCACTTTTATCGTGATTTAAGATTGCTTGGTATTCATCTTCCGTTAATTTAACACCGTTAGAGAGTGCGTAATGTGCACTCCTTTCTCCAACCCTCATTGATACTAATTCTTCGTTATACTCAAAGTATTTACCCAAATTAGTCATATGCCACTCACTTTTACAAGGGGTGAATAAGAATGTCTTACCAATTTCGGATAAAAATGAAACCTTAAGTATAGATTCCATAGTTTCCTGCATTGATTCGGGAATTACTTTATTCAGATAAACGGCATATTTAGCAACCTTTATGGTGTGGTCTAATAACCCACCAGGAAAAGCATTATTCATATCCTTCATAGGAGACGCAGGTGATAGAAAATATCCCTGACCCAAAAAGTCTAAAAGGTCTTTTGTGAAAATATTATATTTCTCATTAACCTCTTCAAACTTTTTAATGTTTCTCTCTAATTTTTGTTTATCTAATGTAACCATTATTAGTTAGTATAATACTTTGGAGAAAGTGTTGAGTTTAATACATCCTCATAAGTTGATTTAGTAATTGTTAATACTTCAGAACCTCTACTATCTTCACTTCTGTATTTTGCAATAACAATCATCGCCTCTTCAACGGATTGAGCCTCTACTAAGTAACGTGACTTTTTCATTTTAGGGTTTCCGTCTTTGTCTAAGTTTTCAGTTTCGTAACCTACTGTAATCGTGTAATTCATCATTTTTATTTATTTATTAATTGTTTATAAAATTCTTTTCTTTTCTCTGTAGTCGTTTTAAGGTGATATTTGTCTTTAACACTCTCATATAATCTCTCACCTAAATCCTCGACTAACGAAGGATTGTTCATTAATCTCTTAATGTGTTCAAACCAAAATTTATGATTTTTATTTGAAGAAATCAAAAATGCGGTACCTTTATCGTTAAACTTACCTCTATCCCAAGCATTAACTAATGTTGAGGAATACATACCAAAATCTTGAGAGATTAATGCTTTCTTATAGAAACCCGCTTCAATTATCTTTAACTCTGACTTCATTGAGTTAAATTCGTTTTCAACGAGTGGAGCCAAAGATACGTCAAATTGAGTATAACCCAACGCGTATTTGTTAATTGGTTCTGTCCATATTCTACGATAGTTTTCGTTAGAATCATCATACTCTAAATCTCTGTTGAATTTCAAAAGATGTTCCCTATAATCGTCAGATAAATTTTTAAACTTATTAGTTAGGGTCGCTTCATATCCAAACCAAGAGGTTTCCCATGGTTTAACGGGTCTTTTCTTCTGCCCCTGAGGGGTTTGTTCGATAATGTTACCACGAGTGTCATAACCACAAAGAACAAACTGATATTTATCCTTAAATTGAGATTCCATCTTACCTGACATCCCATCCATAAGTTTAATGTCTTCACCGTGAGAAGAACCACCTAACCATCCAATTCTAAGTTTATCGGTTTTTTTAGTCTCACCTTTAAACTGTTTTTCTTCAGGGTCGATAGCATTTTCAATTACTATGACATTTTTAATACCAATACTTTTTAGTTTAGATGCGAAGATAGGTGTGGTTGTTGTTACATAATCCACAGACCTTAATAACGATAATTGATTTTTAGAATATCCGTTATCTTTATATGACTTCTGTAATGGATGACCATTAGGTAATAACCAATAATCATCAACGTCCATAACCACCTTAGAACCTCCTTTTTGGATTTCTTTAATCTTACTTACTTGCCATTCAGTGTCTTTACCTCTGACCAGTCGTTTATGGAAATGTATGATGTGATAATCATTGAAATTAACATTCTCCACGTTATCAAAAACAATATCAACAAAGAACTCGTCTGAGTAATGATTGTTTAAGTAAATGTGTGGGTCTAATGAACGATATTTACCAATACCTGAAGTGTCGGATGGTAATACCAATATTTTAATAAGCTCTGACATAAATTATAATTTAACTACTTAAATGTAGTTAAACCATAATAATAAGTCAAAAGATTACTTAACGTTTCTAACGTCTGTTATTTTTCCTATGAACATAGAGTCACCAACTCTAATTTGTAGATTCTCACTAATTTCTTTATTAGACTCCATTAACTTATTTAACTTAGATTCTACGATATCATCTAAAGTCTCTGTAATGGCTTCTTTAATGAAACTCTTTAACTCTTCATTTAAGTTAAGCGAAGTAGTTTGTCTTTGTATTGGTTGTGTTGGTTGTGTTGGTGTTACAGGTTGAGGTATTTTTTGTGCTCCTGAAGTGAACTTAGATTGTTCCTCCATTTTCTTAGCAACCTCATCTATAAAATCAGACGATAAGTTATTTTCAAAATTAACGGTAGGAATTGGATTCTCTAACATTAATTGTTTGATGTTGTCAGGTAAGTTTGAACCTTTAATTTTATCTTCTGACATATTACTTTTAACATCTCTTTGTGCTCTGTTAGAACTAACCGGTGTTTGTTGAGGAGATGGTTGTTGTGGAGAGGATTGTAAATTGTTTGTGTCCTGAGATAACATAGACGCATCAACATTACCTGTTGTGTACGATTTATTATCAACCTTAGACATAACTTGTTTAGCCGCTAATAATGAGTTTTGTAACTTTTCGAATCCTTCCATAATACTATTTTTTAGTAAATATAAATAACTTTTGTGATTAGTCAAACTTTGCAATCTCAAAAACTTGAGACATGTGTTTATCCCCTTTTGGGTTAAAATACGGTCTAGGTGTTTCAAAAGTGTCGTTAGTTGGTGAACTATTAGTTATCTTATCTAATCTAAATAACCTCCACCCTGGTTGGTTTTCAGGAGTATCACTCGACCCTCTAACTTGCCAAGCCCTTAATACAACGTTTCCCGATACGTTATGAGGACCAAAGGCAACAGGTTCGATTTCTCTATACCCTTTATTAATCGTTTGGTCACCCGCGTAAAAAATAGTGATAACTTTTTTGTTACGTATTGCGTCAGCGATAGTATCACGACTAACGGCCTCTTTAATAATTAAGGATTTAAGTGACTGGATTAGTTTCATTAGAAATTAGGATATTCGTTTGATGGTCCGTATTGGTTAGACGATGTATTATTACCTCTTGTTAGTATATCTGTCGTTCCACCAATAGTATTAGTTTGTCCTTTACCCGCTTCATCACCATCTGACAATGCGTTAGGGTGTGAAGAACCGTAAGAATTGGCTCCGTTATATTCGTTACTATTAACTAATGTTTGTCTTGTTAGTATATCAGTCGAACTACCTGTTGTGTTAGTTAACCCTTTACCTGCTTCATCACCATCTGATAATGCGTTAGGGTGGGTAGAACTATACTCATCACTCTCAGTACCATCGTAGGTGTTTGAGGTCATCAAAGCAGTTCTTTGTTGATTTGCGATTTCTGTTAGTTTTTCGTTTGCGTTTGACATATTCTTTTTATTATAAATATTACTTAATTAGTTTATGGTATTTTTTAATACTTTCAGATAATCTACTCACATCCACAGAAGGGACTTGACCATTCTTTTCATGTGACTTCCTATAGGCATTACTCTTACCCGGAGTTAAATCAGCCGCTCTTTGTGCCGATTTTTTCTGTTGTTCAATTTCTTTCCTAGCGTTATCTAATGTGGTATTAACCCACTTATACATAACCTCACCACCATTAAGGTTAAACGAGTCAGGATTTTCTTCTTGGTTTATATTTTTAAAGTCGTATTTTAATCTCTTAAGTTGTTGATACGTCATAACCCTTTCTTCGACCAATCTACGTAAACGTTTCATTCCCTCACCTTTAACGTGACCCATTTTCTTTAAAGTCTCGTTTAAGTGTTTAACAATGTTGTTCGGTATTTGAAATTCTTTGTTATGTAATTTACGATTCATTACTACTTAAGTTTGTTAATGATATATTTTTTATCTTCGTCAGATAAATCTATTAAAAATTTTAATTTTCTATCTAATATTGGATTTGGCTCAGATTCGACATCGTCTTCCTCTTCTATTGTTGGTTCTAAAATGTCTTTAGGTGAATCTTTTTTAGATATTACCGAATCAACATATTCTTCAATCTGACCTTTAGTCATCTTTTCGATAAGTCTTACCTTATCTTCTGATGATGGGATATAACCCATTTTTTCTAATCTTTCTTTAGCATCGATTTCCTCGAAGTCTAATTCGTCCATAAAATACTTTAATGCTTCTTCATAAGATGCGTTCTTACCCATTGTTTCTTCAAACCCTAAGGAATCGTCCATTTCTGACTCACCCCAGTATCTTCTCATATAATGTCCTTTTTGGAATGGAGGTTGAGAGGTTGCACTTACTTGCGCATCAGAGGTCTTTCTAGCGGTAACACTTTTAGCCCTAATATCTTTAGGTATTTTTGATGTCGGGATTGACCCGTCAAAATCTACAATTTCTTCAATCTCTTCTTCAGTCGCCTTTTCAGGTAACTTTTTGAAGTTAGTATCTTTAGCGAATTCATCAGCCATATTACACCATTTCTTCTTTTCTTTTTTTGAAAGTGAATCGTCATTACACTTAGCAAAGAAGAATTTTTGTTGTTTTTTTGACTCAAATTTCTCTAATACAATCTGTTTTAATCTTTGGTCCATAGATAAAATTCTTTATTTATAAATATCAAACAACTTTAAAGATATTTATTATTATCATGAGTATAACAAATAAATATCAAAATTCAGGTTCTGAACTAGGATTATCCCTAAATAAAGGGTATTTCTACGATGTTACACCACAAGTAAAAAATATAACAAATATGAATTTATTGTATAGTAATCGTCTTTTTGATGATAAATTAGCGATAGATGTAAACCCAAACGATAGGGAAATCCTTTACATTAGTGATACAACTATCCCACAATCTATGATGGCAAACTTCGTAGGTAAGGATGGTTTTGATAACAATCTTTTTTATAGATATCACTTTAAAAAACCAGGAAAACAAGTTTTTCAAAATATAATGTCATGTGGTTGGACATTTGAAACGGTGATGAATTTCGACAATAAAGATATGACTGATTTTAGTGTGTTTTATTATTTAGGTGTTGGATTTGAAAAAGAATTGATTGACGGAGAATTGGTGGATACATCAAGAAGTTACGAAAAAGATTATTTACACAACAATATCGCGTTTGGTTTTGATAAGAACAAAAGTATTGTTGTTCGTTCAGCAAGATACACTGAGGAGTGTTATGGTTGTGATGAAGAAGAAAAGAACTATTCTTCAACCGAATGTGGTGGGGATAGTAGTGTAACAGTTACTTCAGGTAATTTAGTTACGGGTTCTACGTTATACGAACATTCGTTTGATAAGGCAATATGTAGTGATGATAATACTAACTTTTTAGTTACGGTTAAATTTGAAAGAGACTCAAGTATCATTAATAATATGTGTACCGAACTGGGAACTAAGTTTGTAGAGTCAGAATCAGAACGAATTGGTACTTTAAAGGTCTATGTTAATGGGTTACTATATGGTTCAATATATGGTTTTGAAGATATTGTTACTCGTAGAGCTAGTTTACCTGTTCATGAATTTGTACAGGGTTGGGGATTCTCAGATAATTTCTTTATTAGTGAAGATTATAATATGTTTGGAACATTTGAAGGTAAACAACCAAGAGGTAGATTTCACTCAAACCCATTGTCTTTATCTGAAATAAGACACAATTACAAACAATTAAAGGATTGTTATGACATTATTGGTTGTTTTGATTTAAACTGTGGTCCTACGTTCCCTGAAAAGGTAATTGAAGAGTGTCCAAATAGTAAAACTGATGAGACTACGCCAATATCGACTACAACAACAACTGAAGAAATAACAACAACAACGTCTACAATGGAAGAAGTTACCACAACTACGACAAATGTAGACCCAACTGATACAACAGAACCACCCATCTGTAATCCATTTGAGGTGAATGGTTATTACCCATTGTATTTAACACAAGACTGTGCTGAACGACACGTTGGTGGTAACGGTCAATTTCATACTCACGATTTTGGAGACCCAATGGTGACATATTATATGCCAAATGGTTTAAATATGGACCCTAATAATGGTTTAGTAACAATGTGGCACGGTAACTATACGACTTAGTAATTAATTAATATATTTAATAATATGGAACATTTTATAAAACAACATTCACAGGAACCAATTTTATCGGTTACGTTATATAACGACGAAAAATTCTTTAAAGAACCTTTTGGTGATAGAATTGAGAATTCTATTATTACTTTTAATATGGTTGATGAAAAAGGGGCGTATAAAATATTAAACGGTGAGTGTGACTTAATTTTTGAAAATGGTGACTACTCTATCATATATCCTTTTACCAAGTCAGACACTAAAAAAATTGGGGAATATAAAGGAGAATTTAAAATACAATTCTTAAACGACACGTACAGAGTGTCTACTGAAACCATACTTCCAATAAAAGAAGAATTAATCGTCTCAATTATTTGATAATTTACCAAGTTTTCGTATCTTTGTTTTGAATGTCAAAGAGTAATCTCACCATTGTGTGAGAGACAATGTCTCAGACGAAAAACAAAATTAAAATGGTAACTACAGAACAAATTGAATCCTTTCTACTAGGAGAAGACGACGAAAAATATATTGTCGCATTAGAGTATGACTACAGAACCGACAAGGTATACAAAGTTATTCAAGACCCTGATAAGGGCAAACAAATCAAATCAGATACCTTTACTCCATTCGCTTGGGTTGGCGACCTTAGAGGGAAGAACTTCTATAATGGGTCAAAAGCACAACAAAAAGATGCGATGACACATAACGGTATTATGATTGAAACTCTTAATACTATGGGTGACCCGAGAATGGAATCAGGTCTTAGGTACATCGTAAAATCAACAAAATCTTATTCGTCGTTAGTAAACTTCTTTAGAAAGGGTGGTTTAGACCCGTGGAGTCGTGATAATTCAGATTGTATAACAATACTACCACCAGTGGAGATGTATTTGGTACAAAAAGAAAAAAGACTATTTAAAGGGTTTGAAGAATATGACGAACTACACCGTTTTGTTTTCGATATTGAAACAACGGGTCTATCACCTGAAACGAGTAAAATATTCTTAATAGGGATGAAAGATAACAAAGGTTATCAAAAATCTTTATCCGCAGAGAACGAAGAAGAAGAAGCTAAAATCATTGAAGAGTTCTTTGAAGAGATACATAAAATAAAACCAACATTGATTGGTGGGTATAACTCAGCATTTTTCGATTTTCCTTTTATATTACGTAGAGCGGAGATTTTAGGTTTAGACATTAAAAAGATTGCACGAACCTTACACCCTGAAAAACCATTACGACAAAAAGATTCAATTCTTAAGTTAGCTAATGAAATGGAGGACTTCACACAAACAATGATGTGGGGGTATAATATTATTGATATCGCACATGCGGTACGTAGGACACAAGCAATTAACTCAGACATTAAGAGTTGGGGACTTAAGTATATCACACAGTTCATTGGTGCGGAGAAAGAGAATCGTGTGTATGTACAAGGGGACAAAATCGGTAAAACCTACTTTGATAATGAACAGTTTTACTACAATCCTAAGTCGGGTGGGTTTAAGAAAATAGGTGACCCTGGTACTGATAACTTACTTCAGAGGTTCCCAAACCAATTTGAAATTAAAACAGGTAAGAACATAATTGAGATGTATTTGGATGATGACCTTTATGAGACTATGGTTGTCGATGAAGAGTTCAATCAAGCAAACTTCTTACTATCTAAGTTGGTACCAACAACATACGAAAGACTATCAACTATGGGTACGGCAACATTATGGAAGATGATAATGCAAGCTTGGTCATATAAGAATGGTTTAGCGATTCCATCGAGAGGTGAGAAGAGACCATTTACTGGTGGGTTATCAAGATTACTAGCCGTGGGTTATTCAACCGATGTACTTAAACTCGATTACTCGTCACTATATCCGTCAATTCAATTAGTACACGATGTGTTCCCTAAGTGTGATGTGACAGGTGCGATGAAGATGATGTTAAAATATTTCCGTGATACTCGTATTAAATACAAAAAGTTAGCTGCAGATTTCTATGTGGAAGACCCTAAATTATCTTCTCAGTATAACCGTAAACAACTACCTATTAAAATTTTCATTAACGCATTTTTCGGTTCATTATCAGCACCACACGTATTCCCATGGGGTGATATGGATATGGGTGAACAGATAACATGTACAGGTAGACAATATCTTAGACAGATGATTATGTGGTTTATGGAGAGAGATTATAAACCATTAGTAATGGACACAGATGGGGTTAACTTCTCAGTACCTGAGGGTAGAGACGCTCACACATATGTCGGTAAAGGATTAAACGGATTAGTTGTTGAGGGTAAAACGTATAGTGGTTCTGAAGCAGATGTTGCCGAGTATAATGACATCTTTATGAGAGACGAAATGGGGTTAGATACTGACGGACAATGGCCCGCGACAATTAACTTAGCACGTAAGAATTACGCGCTTTTAACCAACACAGGAAAGGTTAAGTTAACGGGTAACACTATTAAGTCTAAAAAAATGTCTACATATATTGCGGATTTCTTAGATAAAGGGTTGGCGTTATTATTAGATGGTAAGGGACATGAATTTTTAGAGTACTACTATGAGTATGTAACCATTATCTATAATAGACAGATACCACTTTCTAAAATTGCTAATAAAGCACGTGTTAAGCAATCAACATCAGATTACAAAATACATATACAAAAGAGAACTAAGTCAGGTTCATTGATGTCTAGACAGGCACATATGGAGTTAATTTTAAAACACGAAATTAAAGTAGGTTTAGGTGATACAATATACTACGTTAATAACGGAGCACGTAAATCTCACGGTGACGTACAAAAAGTAAAAGATGTTGTAAAACTTAATTGTTATTTTATACCTGAAGATGATATCACAAAACACCCTGATAAGTTAGGAGAGTATAATATACCAAGATATATGGCGGCATTTAATAAACGTATTGAACCTTTATTAGTGGTATTCAATACAGAAATTAGGGATGAAATATTAGTTGACGACCCTAACGACAGACAATATTTCACCAGAAGTCAAACAGAGTTGGTTAGAGGTTATCCTCGTAGAGACGGTGACCAAGACACATTAGATGAGGTATTAACACTATCTGATACAGAACTTAAATTTTGGAAAGATGTGAATATAGACCCATATTATATGTACGTAGACGGTACAATGTCATTGGTTGATAATAAAAGAATTGAACATAACCAAGATTTATTAAAAAACTTTGTAGAGGTAGAGAAGAAAGCTTCAATAACCAATAGGGTAATACCACAACCCAAACCTTTTGTTAAACCTAAAACAAACCAACAAACGTTTAAATTTAAATAAAAAAAGAAACCCATCAATTACGATGGGTTTTTTAATTCGATGATACTCTAAATTAAATTGCGTTGAATGGTCCTTGGAATGGTCTGTAAGAAAGTGTCTTATTAAGGTTTTCCGCCTCACTTGCTCTTCTTTCTAACATCTTATCAGGACGTAATCTTTCTAATCTTGCTTGTAACTCTTCGATTAGTTTCATTTTTTCGTCTTTACCTTCAGTAAGTAATGAATCGTATTCTAAACTTAATTCCGAATCAGGAACTTTTAAGTTTCCACCAAACTTACCTCTAACACGACCTAATGCTTCTTTACACGTCGCGATAAAGTATTTTCTTACCCAGTTTTGGCCAGGTTTATTTAATGTCTCCCATGTCATATCTTCTGTTTCAACATCAGAAGGTAATTTAATAACGTCAGGATTATCTTTCATACATGCTTTTCTATCTTCAGTGTCGTAATACCAATACCATACTTTTGATTGGTTTAGTGATTTTGAACCAAAATCAAACCTACCACCTGGTACGTTCAATAAATGAATGAATTTACCACCATCAGGTGCTGCGGTAACTCTATATGTTAAATCACCACCGATAATTCTATTCTTTAAGTTACGGTCTTGCATTCTTAGTAAGATGTCAAACGCTGGCATCATAAAGTATGACCCCATAACACCCATTTGTGCGAATCCACCACCACCTCCGATACCTGTACCACCAAAACCACCAAAACCACCCATAAATGGGTCGATAAGTGATTCATTAAGTTCAGCACGGTTAAACCAAAGTAGTTCGTTTAATTCACGTCCTTTTGGTATGTGATACATTTGTTGACCTTCTTGTAACTCTATAAAGTCTTTTTGTAGTACCCAATCTCCACCTGTTTGTAAACCAACAATCTTAGAGTATGCGTATGTATATTGTGTTTCGTAATCCATACTTCGAGTTGTAAATGCTCTCGACAATGATTGTTCGTCAACATTTAATCCGTTTAACGAGGTCCATTGTGATTCAATCAACCAATCCTGTATGAATTGTTCATATTCACCTAAAGAAATTTCCAACAAAGAATCCATTTGGTCGTCATCTAATTCGATTGAACGAATAGGTGCTCCCAACAAGTGCATTGTTTGTTTGTATAATTTACCTTTGTTTTTTGAGTTTATAACCATTATCTCTTTTATTATAAATATCTTTACTTCGGTTATTTACTTAATCAGTTTAAGTAAGTTTCTAATGATATTAATATCTTCATTCAGTTCTGTCACACCTGTTTGGAAAGCGATACCACCATCGCGTACGACATATTTACCATTTTCAGGAAAACACAGATTCGAAAGTGCGACGATATACGACCCATCTTTAGGGTGTTTTCCGAAAACAATATAATCGGTTGTATATCTTTTAGCCTGTCCCACACCATGTATGATTGTTGAATTATTATCTAATGTAACACCAGTAAAAGGTTTTATTTGTATTGTGTGTGTAATTTCTTCAGGTACGGTTTCATATGTGATAGCGTCTACCCCATCAACCATATCTTCTCCAACACCTGAACCACCTAATTTTTTAATGTTTAATCCGTTGAATAGAGGGCAATTTGTTAATAACTCAACAGTTTCTTCTTCTGTCTTATCACCTTTAGCGGATGTTACACCGATTATTCTCTCAACTATTGATTTATATAGTTCACCGTCTTCTGATAGAATTGATAAGAGATTACTTCTATAAAATTGTTTAAGTTCGTAATATATCCCACTTGTTGGTCTCCACAAATCAACACCCATTTCCTCAATAAGTTTAGCCATAACGATGTAGTTGGTGTTTATTCTATTTAAGGTATGATGCCACTCACCATCTTTGGTCCACACTCCTTTTTTGTATCTACCGTTGTCGTCTTTCTCTCCGTACCACCTTTTTTTAGGTGAATAAACATACTCTAAGGCTTTATTTAAAAAGACTCTCCAATCACTGTTATAACCTTTTCCGTAAGTACTCATAATATCACGAGCAATATCAACTGATTTTCTCTCAGGACTTCTTAAAATAGCCGGTTTGATATAATTGATATAATAAAAACCCTCCTCTAAAAATAATGACTTATACTCACGCCTAATTAAATTTTTAACTTCAACTAATAATAAACCTGCATCTTTATTTAAATCGGCTGAGGATAAATCTAATAACACAGACATTACTTTGTGGTCAGTATTTATTCTATTTAGTATTTGATGCCATTCACCATTAGAGTCTAAAACTCCCGTGGGTGTGTCGGCACCACTTGATTCTTGCCATCTATCTAATGGTTCGTATATGTGTTTTAAAACTTTGTTTATAAACACCCTCCATTCTGATTTAGGCCCATTACCGTATTGTGTTACTATATCCTTAGATTTTACTAACGATTTCTTAACATCGTATTTTTCCATTATAAGCATGCTTAAATTTTTCATATTATCCTTTTTATATAAATACCGTAAAAACATTAAACCCCATATTTCAAATCATATTAAAATAAGTTTGTAGTAATAGAATATTTTACTTATCTTTGTAGTATAATAATAAGAACCATAAAAAAATAAATAATATGTCTACAGTTTACTCTTTCATCAGCGAATACAACGGAAACAACTCTTTCTTAAACTCTTTAAAGACGGGATACGCAAAGTATGGTCGATTAACACCATCACAGTTGTCAGCGGCGGACAGAGTAATCACAAACATTCGTGAAAAAGTTAAATCAATGGCACCAATCGAAGTTCGTAAGAATATCGAGCAAATTATGGATTACAAAGGGGATAATAAGTTCGTATTAGACCTTAAAGCTAAGTACGAAAAATACGGGAAACTAACCGAGAAACAAATCGACGCAGGTTTGAAAGTTGTAAACCGTAAGGTTCAGAACAAAATGGCAAAACCTTTACGTTTACCTAAGACTGAAACAATTGTGGTTGGTCAAAGAACGGGTCGTAGTATCAAAGAAGAGAAGGGATTAGATTTCTTACCAATCCAAATTGATGTATCTCACATAATCGGTGTTTCTCGTAAAGCAGTTCATTTGAGAGGGAAACTATCTACTGTTGTTGGTTCTGTATGTCGTTGTTGTGGTAGAAAATTAACTGATGAGTTGTCAAAACTTACAGGTATGGGTAGAACATGTGCCAAAAACACCAATGTACCATACGTTAAAAACACGGACGACCTTGAGCGTTTTATGGAAGACTTAAAGGTTCGTGTAGATGAAATTGGAGAATTTGATTTTTGGATTCCTAAATCACAAATTATCGAGTGGAAAGGAATTTACAAAGCAATGGCAAAAACAAGTTTCAGAACTTATGTGGTTACTTCTTAAGTTTAATAATAATCTCGTCCCCTTTTCTTTTAATACTAAAGGAATCGGGGGATAGGTTTTTGTAGTAGTCTTCGTACATTGAAAACTCATCTGTGGTTTTACTATTTTTAGATTCTTTTAGAGGTGTAACCTCTTTTTCCTCCATATTCTGTATCTCCACATCGCTAGCCTCGTAACTTCTAACATCCCTCTCTATCAACTCTAATTCGTTCCACTCTGAATCTTCAAGAATTCTTTTTTCTATGTCCTCTTTGGAATAACCTTCAAGGGTACCTTCATAATAATCTGTACCATACCCATTCCACATAACTTCAGCTTCTACCTCAAATCGTTTAAGTTTTGGTTCTTTAATGAAATTTTCGTCATTTACGTTTAACGTTGGGGATAATTGAAAGCTAGCAATCGCTTTGTTAACTAATTCTTCCTCTTGCCATTGAAACCCAAACTGTCTTGCGTATTTTCTAATCGATGATACTATTTTCTCGGGGTCATCACTAAAATTTTGATATTTAGATGATAACACTCTAGAAACAAAAACAAGAAATTGGTCATATTTAACCTCTGTTATTTCTTCCGTAATACGTTTTCTTAAATTCATTAGTGTGTGTTGTAAAATAATAAATAGTCATTAACCCTCTTTGAGAGCCGAAAGTAGGTCTTCCATAACCGAATTACCCATATTATCTTCGTTATCTCCCATAACAGTGTCTATAACATTTTTCTTTCTTTGTAAAATATCATAGATAATCATTTCTATAGAGTTCTCGAATACGGGATAAAAAACAGAAACGTTTGACTGTTGACCATAACGGTAAGCTCGGTCCTCGGCTTGTGAATGGTCTGAAGGAACGAATGATAAGTCGTTAAAAACAACAACCTCACCCGCAGTTAAAGTAATCCCTACACCAGCAGCTTTAATGTTTCCAACAAAAACTTGTGTTTTGTCATCAGTCTGAAACTTATCGACAGATTCTTGTCTTTTAACTTTACTCATTTTACCGTTTAGGGTTACTGACCGTTTGTTATATTTCCAAGCAATTTCTTCCAATGTCGATGTGAAGTTTGTAAAAACAATCACTTTTTTTCCTTGTTCGATGGCACTATCAATAATTTCATAAGTCGCATTTAACTTTGATTCTGCAATTATTTGTCTTGCCATCATTAGTTTTGATAATTTAACTGCCAAAGTTTTTTTAGTGTTGTCATTATTTGCCCACTCAATATACTCACCGATTTCTCTTTCATATTCTTTAGATTTTAAGTTAAGATAAACGGGTGTGATAATTTTATCAGGTAAATCTAAGATGTCTTCTTTTAGTCGTCTAAGAACTTGTGGTTTTGTCCTATCTCTTAGCTCTTCTAAATTAGACGCTCCGTTAACATTCCACACTTTTCTATTACCCGCTTGGAATTGGTAACCATCACAATATCTTTTAACATAACCAGCCCAATTAATTGTGAGTGGTGAGTCAACAATATGTAATAGGTTAAAATAGTTAATCGGTCTTGAGGTCATTGGTGTACCTGTAAGTAACCAAACACGACCAACCTGTCTAACCATGTGATTGACTAACTGAGTTCGTTTCGCCTGTTTATTTTGAATATAATGGGCTTCATCTATTAATACTAAGTCAAAACCTTCATCTAATATTTTAGATTTAAATTCGTCGTCATTCTTTTTTGGTATTTCGTGGAAATTCTTTAAGATGTCGTAGTTAATAATGACAAACTTTCCGTCATCCCACTTCTTACCCTCAACAATAGCAACAGTTTCATCGGAGTAATTCTCGATTTCACGTTTCCAATTTAATTTAAGAGATGCGGGACATATGATTAAAACTTTATTGGCACCACTCTCAACCGCAGCGATAATCGCAGACGTTGTTTTCCCTAACCCCATGTCATCAGCCAAAATATATTTGTCGTTACCTAACAGTTTTACAATAGCCTCTTTTTGGTGTTCCATTGGGGGTCTATGGTTATATGGTTCCCAATCAACCTCAACTTTTCGTTCGTTGTATGTGATAATATGAGATTTAGGAATCCACATACATTCTAAAGCCGCTTTATCTAATATCTTACCATATATGTGAAACGCCTTTTCTGTTTGTGTTAGTAATTTCTCGATATAGATTTTTTTAATTGGTTGAGGTAATAGTCTTTCCTCTCTTAACTTATCACCAAAGTAAGAATCCAATTCAACCCACTTCCTCGCCACTTTTGGAGTGTTCTCGTGGTTTTTAATTATGTATTCTGCTTGTGAGCGTGATGGTTTATAACTTTTAGTGAAGAATAGTTTTTCTTTACACCCAAGAATATAGTTATTTCCACCCTCATATTTTTTTAATATTTCTATTGCTTTCTGTTCTGGAATCATAATTGCGCATTATACACAATAATAAACATTAAACTAAACTTAATCAATAGATATTTATTAGTATGAGTAAAAAGAAACAACCGATTAATAGATTAAACAAGTTTTTTTCGTATGACGACTTTGACTTAGATTTATCTATGGGTGAGGAATGGTTACACGGAGACATAAACTTTGATTTGGTTTTATTTAGAGTTGATAGGTCTAAAACTGTTGATGACGTATATGGTGAATCGGGTAAAGGGGAGATTAAGTTCTTACCACCAACCGAATTTAAAGGGATGGTTCTTATTGGCGCACCTGACAACAAAACATATTCAAATGGATTGGGTAGGTATTTAGAGCCAGGTAATATGACCATATCGGTCTATAAACACCATTTAGAAGAGAAGGGTATTGATGTGTCCTATGGGGATTACATCGGATTCTATGAGTCAGAGACAAGAGTAAGATATTATGAGGTTGCCAATGACGGTAAAGTGGTTTCAGATAATAAACACACAATCGGAGGATTCAAATCTTTTTACAGAACATTACTTTGTACACCTGTAAGTGGTGACCAATTTAAAGGAGTATAATATGGGATTACCTAAGAAATATAAAAACGATATAAACGTATATTCTAATAAGGAATTATTAGAAAGAAGACGTGAACTTCTTGAAGAGATTACAAATCAAGACACTAACCTTCCTGAGTCTATTTTACACGAAGACTTAGATTTTGGTATGTTGGAGTTTGTTAAGAACAATTTATTATTTCAAACGGGTGACGGTAATACTATTAATTTTATTGAAAGAATTTTAACAATACAAAGATGGGCAGAGATGTCGAACACATTTCCTTTTACAGACGAAGATGGTAATATCGAGTTACCTTTTGTTGTTGTAATTAGAAAACCAGAAGTTCCTTTTGGAACCAACCCATCACTACAATATACAATACCTGATAGACAATCGTTTTTTTATAGGAGAATACCAACATGGAATGGAAACAGAATCGGTGCTGATATCTATAAGATACCACAACCAATACCTGTTGATATGTCTTTTGACATTGTTGTTGTTTGTAATAGAATGAGAGAACTTAACAGGTTTAATAAAAAAATAATGCAGAAGTTCTCATCGAGACAATCCTATACTAATGTTAAGGGACATTATATTCCTTTAGTGTTAGAGGGTATTTCTGACCAATCACAAATTGATTCATTAGAGGGTAGAAGATACTACCAACAATCATATACAATACAATTACAGGGATTTTTAATTGATGACGAAGAGTTTGAGGTAACACCAGCTATTGATAGAACACTTATAATGACGGAACTAATTGCGGATGTTAAAGGACCTTCTTCGGGTGTTATGACAAAAGTAATTAAAAACAATGTTGAAGTTACTACAGAAAAGTTTTTAAGTGATGGTGTCACAACGACATATAAAACACAAAAGAAAATAAACAATCTGTTCTATGTGGAATTAAATGGTTTAGTGTTGGTTAAAGATGTTGACTATTTACACAACGGTAATAGTTCTAATATTATATTTACTACCCCACCACCATTAGACAGTGTGTTGAGGATTGTTTATACCTTTGATAATACTATGAGTTCTATGGAGGGGAGTATTTTAAATCTTAAAAAAGAGACAATTGAATTTGTTGATGGACAGATGACATACCCATTAGAATTTCCAATATACGATATGATACTATTAGATGTTGGTGGTTTATTACAAATTGAATCTGACTATTATACGTTTAGTAAAGGTCAGTTTAGTATCACGGTCAATGAACTTCCACCTGTGACAACACCTACAACCAAAATGAGTTTGGTTTATCTAACTTCGGAGTTATAATAAATACGACATTATATTTCGTCTCCGTAGATATCTCTTTTCACTTTACAATTGTCCTCAATTAGTTTTTCTACGAAGTTAAACATCTTAAGACCCCCTTTATTACAGTGGTCTTTTAGTAGTTTATGGTGGTATTCCGAGATTTTTAAGTTTTTAACCCTTTTGTCGTTCATTATCTGTAGTATGAAAAAAGTATGAATATAATCATACTCTTAATAAATATTCGGTTTAATAAAAAGTCTTTTATAAAAATACTGAATATTTATAGTAGTAAAGAAATAAATTACAATTAAAAAAATATTCAAATAATGGCAAATTCTAACAGAGTTTTCGTCTCACCAGGAGTATTCACATCAGAAAAAGACTTGAGTTTTGTTTCTCAAAGCGTTGGTGTATCTACTTTAGGTTTAGTAGGTGAAACAAAAAAAGGTCCCGCATTTGAACCAGTATTGGTTTCGGGTTATAATGGATTCAGAACAATGTTCGGTGGTTCTTCACCTGAAAAGATGGGTGAAACATTAAAATACCCACTTCCGTATTATGCAAAATCATACCTATCTCAATCATCACAATTATTTGTGACAAGAGTATTAGGTTATTCAGGTTATGATGCAGGTTCGGCACATTCGATAAAAACTATCGCTGGTGTTAATACAACAACAATAGGACAATCAAATTCACTTAAAGCGGATTTTGTTATTGAACTTAATAGTGGTTCTTTAGATATCGCTGGTTTAGGTCAATTAGAAACAGATTATCTTAATACTGAATTTGAATCAAATGCAGGTGTTACTACAAGTTTCTTAGATTTCGTAAACTTAAACCTATCAGAAGATAAGGTAATGGTTATGGGTCCATATTATAATACATTCGATTGGAACGCTATTGGTGTTGATGATACGGATAAAGTTGTTTATCCAATGTCAGACTCTAAATGGGCAGACCAAATAGAATTTACAGGAACAAATGAAAGCGGATTAGCGTTTTACGCAAGTAAATTCGACGACGCGGGGGTTATTAAAGTACAGATTGTGGTTATGGAATTAGATGTCGTAAGATTTTCAGAGTTTCATAATAAGACAATTGCTATATTACGTTCAAGAGCGGAATATACAGGTGACGATTTAAACTTCAAATTAAACAGTAATATTACGATTACTAGTGATGTGGTAAACGACAATGCTTTAGCTGACTTTGATTTATCATTCACATCAGCGGCAGGAGTACACAGTTTTACGTGTAACTTATCACCATCATCTAAGAAATTTATAACTAAAGTGATTGGTGAATCAGCGTTTGATAAAAACCCTGATGATTATCCTGTTTATGTTGATAAGGTTTATGACAATTATTTAAATTGGTTAATCGCAACAGGAAAAATTAAAGGATTATATACAGGAACTTTAGATAGTGTAAATGAGGGTGGAGACTTTAAGTCGAAATATACATCATCATATACTCCATATGTTGTTTCTGAAGTAAGAGGTGGTTTTGTGTCTAACTTATTTAGATTCGCAACGATTTCAGACGGAGACGCATCAGCAAGAGAGGTTAAGATTTCTTTTGTAAACATTTCAATTGAAAAACAAGAGTTCGATATCATTGTTAGAGATTTCTTCGATACGGATGCAAGTCCAATCGTTTTAGAAAAATTCTCAAGATGTTCTATGAATCCAGACGTACCAGGTTACGTAGCGAGAAAAGTAGGTACATCTGATGGTGAGTACGAATTAAAATCAAGTTATATTATATTAGAATTATCTGATGACGCACCGATAGACGCGGTACCATCAGGATTTAGAGGTTACGAGGTTAAAGATTATAACTTCGCTTCATCTTCTAACGCAAGTATTAACTATAAAAACGAATACTACACTGCAGGACAGGTTATCGGTATAGATAATGATGGTAATGATATTGTGGTAAATTCAGATAAAGTAAGAAAAACATATTTAGGTGTTTCTAACACAGTTGGTTTTGACCCGTCATTCTTTGAATTTTCAGGTGATTATCAAGGTGTTGAATTACTTAAAGGTTTCCACCTTTCATCACAAGCTAACGGAGTTGAGTTTGTTAAAACTAATGAAAACTTTGAGTTATCAGAAGGAAACTTTGAAAAGTTAGTTGGTTGTAAATTCACAATAGCACCTGTAGGTGGTTTTGACGGATTTGATATCTTTAGAAAAGAAAGAACTAACGGTGACCAATATATAAAAGGTAAATCACCATATGCGAACGCAGGGTTTGACCCTTACGTTGGTAACTCTGATTACTATGCGTTCTTAGACGGTATTAGAACATACGCTAACCCTGAAGCAGTAGATATTAACTTATTCTCAACACCAGGTCTTAACTTCTTTGACAATTCATCTTTAGTTGGTGAAGCAATCGACATGATTGAAGAAGAAAGAGCGGATTCATTATACGTAATTGATTCACCAAACAGGTCATCAGTAGATGAGATTGTAGGTGACATTGAAGACATAGGTTTTGATTCTAACTACTCAGCAACATATTGGCCTTGGATTCAGGTGAGAGATACTGAAAATTCAGTTCAGGTATACGTGGCACCAACAGGTGAGGTATTAAAGAACATCGCGTTAACAGATAACGTGGCATATCCATGGTTCGCATCAGCGGGTTACACGAGAGGTTTAGTAAACGCAATCAAAGCGAAAAAGAAATTAACATTAGACGAAAGAGATGAGTTATATGTTAATAGAATTAACCCAATAGCAACATTCTCAGACGTAGGTACGATTATCTTCGGTAACAAAACATTACAAGTTAGAGAATCTGCGTTAGACAGAATCAACGTAAGAAGATTATTACTACAAGCTAGAAAACTTATTTCAAACGTGGCGGTAAGATTATTATTCGAACAGAATGATGAAGTTGTAAGAAACGAATTCTTAAGTTTAGTTAACCCAATTTTAGAAAATATAAAAAGAGAAAGAGGTTTAACAGAATTTAAAGTTGTATTGTCGTCTTCACCAGAAGATATGGACAGAAATCAGTTATCGGGTAAGATATACATTAAACCAACAAGAGCTCTTGAATTCATTGATATTGAATTCTTAGTAACACCAACAGGAGCATCTTTTGAAAATATTTAAAAAACTATAGAGGGGAGGGTTTCCTCCCCTTTGTATATA
>Ga0233395_1000010_pt1 | contig 116168 bp, 113 predicted proteins | sample 27DmetaG_FD_186029 | JGI IMG/M metagenome (GOLD analysis project Ga0233395, IMG submission 186029) | Seawater microbial communities from Monterey Bay, California, United States - 27D | ecosystem: Environmental > Aquatic > Marine > Coastal | place: USA: California | collected 2016-10-12 | reverse complement strand
TTCGGGTCTTTCAAGGTTTCTGGTTAAGTGCAATGAGTAACGCCTGTCTACTATAAACCCTTTTTCGACAATTAATACACTCTACTTCTTAACTACAGCTTCACTACCTCTCTAAAGCTTGACTGACAGTCGATATTGGTGAACCAGACAGGATTCGAACCTGTGACCGTCTGCTTAGAAGGCAGATGCTCTATCCAGCTGAGCTACTGGTCCATACGAATATTTCTACCTCTAAATGTTGGTGTTTGTGAATGACAGTTTGGACATAGAATTTTTAGATTTTCTAATGAGTTGTCCATTCTTTTTCCATTTACATGATCAAGTTCAAAAGAAATATTTTTACCATTCCATTCTGTTATACCACATTCCTCACATTGTTCGGTCTTAAAGCCTTCTAGTATCAAACGATATTTAAGATGGTTTGTTACTAAATGTTCTTTACCTGAAAAAACATCTTGAAGTTTTTTAAGTGGTCGACGTGTTCCTTTGCCACCTTGATTAGCATTATATAGACCATGTTTTTTAGCGTATCTTTTAAATGTTGTAAATGCTAAATCAACTTTGTCTGCTGCTTGTGCCATTGTTATTGAAGAATTAATAGCTTCTACTAATTCATCTTTTGTTACTTTATCTTTCATAGATTATATATCTATGGTACTTAAGAAAATTAACAGACACGTCTACCAAAAATATTTGGGTGCTCGGGGCGGGACTCGAACCCGCAAGGCTGTGGCCATTCGATTTTAAGTCGAACATGTTTACCGATTTCATCACCCGAGCATCTAACGTATTTTCTCTACCAATAAATCAAAGAACCTTTTTTTTGTTGTTCACTTATATTATACCAATGTGTTTTATTTTGTTTATGGTATTTGTGAATTTTTTATTGTTTTTTCTATTTCTTGATTATCTGAATTTTTATTTTCAGCTCCACAAAATCCGCATACAGTTCTGTAAGGTGAATTCATTGAACCACACCCACAATTCCATATGTGATCTACTATTGATTTATACTTCTTCATGATATTAATAATCCATACTTTCTGCAATAATAGATTTACCTCTACGAATTCTGTTTTTAATAGTTTGAAGTGGTAGATTATGCTTAGCAGCAATATCTTCATATTTCATATTATTAAGAAGACGATCTTCAATAATCTCTTTATACATTGGTTTTAGTGACTCTATATTTGCAAGAGCTAGTTCATAACGTGCTTGTAAATAATCATCTTCTTCATACCAATCTGATTCTGTTTTTGTTTCGTTCTCAATCAATAAATCACGAGCTGATGTGTGAGCATATTGATCAGAAATTTCAATACCGTATTCTTTCATAGTTTCAATACTATATTTAGAATTACGTTGACGTATCCAACCTAAACATTCGTTGAATGCAATTCTGTATAACCACGTTGTGATTTGATATGATGGATTATATTGATCAATCTTAGTCCACATTTTAGTTAGTGTGTTTGTTAGAACATCTTCTGTGGCATTCACATCTTTGACTACATTTGAAATATAATTTCTAAGTCCTGGTTTTACACGTTGATATAACGCATTGTAATCTTTTTCTGATTTTGACTTGATAAAATTTTCTGATAGTTCGCGGTAACTGAGTTGTTTTGGCATATTATTATTTTTTTTAGTTTTTAATTATAGGGCTAATATAACACTTTTTATTTAAACGGGAAAGCTTTTTTAGATTTATTTTCAAAAGTTACGAACAATTAGTAAAATAAACTCATTGCTGATTCTAATCCTTTTTTAGTTGCTAAGTGTACTGAATCTAAACGTACTGTTAGATTTTCCAAATCCTTATATTCTTTGATAGCTTGTCTTTTTGCACCTGGCAATGTCTTAGCCCAAACAGTATTCCAACCTCCTTCTTCAAAGGTGAACATGTATTGTTTTTTAATAAAGACTCTTGGTGTACGTTCTAACTTAACTAGTCCCGCATTGTTAATGGTGTTTATGATTTCAACAGCATTATTGTATTTGCGACCTTTACCTACAAGATTTTGAATGTAATCTTCTAAGGCTGACTTTAAAACTTCTTCTTGTTGTTTGTTAATTTTTATTTGCATATGACTCTCTCTGTTTTAATTATACTACTAATATACCACAAATAAACGACATAAAAAAATATTTAAGCGTTTATTTTCGGAAAAGTTGTAAATTAAAAATCTGAGAAGATGCCAAGTAGCTTTTCTAGCTCTTGTGGTCTATTTGCCCATAAATCAGTAGAGACATTAATGATTCTCTTTTTAGGATCTGATTTATATTTTTTATTTGGATAACCTATAATGGACCAAGCTTTTTTTGCTTTTTCAGGCCATGCTCCTAACGGCCAATAAGACACTGCTACATTAAATCCTTCAATTTTATCTACACATCTAAGAATAGAACATCTAGTAGGTAACATGCCCTTATCATGTAATAAAGAAATAGAGCTATCATAATCGCCTTCAATAAATTTAATATTACCATTTAATCTTTGTAATGCATCTTGAGCCGTTTTAGGATCATGCGCAAAATTACCAAGATAAAACACAGTATCTTCTGCTTTTACAGTTTCATTCCATTTTAATATAAGATCATCAGTCATTTGATCTACATCAGTGTATGATCTTTTATATTGCTTTATGGCAGCTGGTCTACCTAACTGTAAATTAGATGTTACAAATATTTTCATATGAGGTTATTATAGTTTTTTACTTGTAAAATAACAATAAAACAATAGATACTTTGACCTATCGCTTTATTGTTTTATTAATGGTTAAATCTTACTTTGTAGATTTAACAGTTTCTAATTCTGGTGAAACTACTTCCACGTTAGCATCAGCATCTAACTGAGCATCAATTTCTGCTAGTTCAGCATGCAAATCATTTAACGTAGTATTCATAGTACTTAAATCTTGCATCGCTGTTCCTACAGCTTCACCTATTTGGGTTAACATAGTAATAAATCTACGTGCATTTTCAATTCCAGTTCCTTCTACATTAAGAAGTGCTTGATAAAGTGCATTTAATTCATGACCCCTTAAAGAAATAACAGGATCAGAATCAGCTGTTAGATTTTTACCTTGTGTTTTAAATTGATCATACAAAGATACAACTACTGCAGCGTTTTGTGTTTTCCAAGTATAACCTTTATTAAGGTGTTCTTGAACTGTCTTGATTGCTTTTACATTATCAAATGTAATTTCAAAACGTTTCTCTGCTGCTTCAGTCTGTAATGCATCGATTTCAACTGCCAATTCTGTTTGACGTGTTTTTAACTTTGTGTTCATATTATAATTGTTTAATTGTGTTTATTATTTATCTCTCTTAAAAATCTGCGTTTTTTATTTTAATATCATAGTCTTTAAAGCCCGCAAATTGTTGATCATCAGTATTCATTCTTCTCATGATAGAATCATTTACATCATTTCTGTAATTAAGTCTTTCAATTCTAGTCATTCTATCAATGTCTAAATAAAGAACGACACATTGATTTCTATATTGCTGTGGCAACATATCTAAACCATCTTTAGACATAATCATTATATCTGCATTGTCAAAATCTGTTTCAGTTTGTCCATAATACCATCCATTAAATTCCATATACTCTATGAAATCACCATTAACTATCATTTCTTTAAACTTATTTTCTGTTACAAAATGATAATCTTCTCCGTCTATTTCGCTATTTCTAGGTAATCTAGTAGTATGACTTACGCCTATTGTAAATCCTTTTTTGTGTAATCTGTGTTTTAAAAAATCCTTTCCGGATGCTGCTTTGCCTACTAGTATTATTTTCATGTAGTTTATATGTAGAGTTTTATATTTGTTTATAAAATTTTACTTAAAATATTTAGTTTAATTTCATCCCACTTGGAAAGAGGACCTGACCACATTCGTCTTTCATCCAATACTTCCCATTGGTTATAAAGAAAACTTCTAAGAAATAAGAAATCCCAATTGTCAATACTGAATTGTTTAATGTTTCCGCCATTTGGTAATCTAAATTCAAATGCAAGTAAAGCTCTTGTTTTAAAATTATGAACGACTTCTAAAAATGTAAAACCCCAGCAACCATCTCCATCATGAATGAAAATATCTAATATATTAATTTTTAAATTCCATTTACGTGTTCTCCACGCTATTTTTTCTAAAAGTCCCATTATTTATCTTTACAATTACATTTACCATCTTTATCCCATTCACCACAACATTCTATAGTTGGCGTTGGCGTTGGAGTCGGTGTACTTTGATTCCACATCTCATCCCAAAATATCATTTTATTGTCCATTTTCTACTAAATATGTCAATTCACATTCTGGATCATCTATAGTATCTACTATTAGTGGTTTCGTTGCTCCATGTTCTTTTAGAATACGGCAGGTTCTATCATATGCACTTGCGAGTATACAACCATTGATACCAGAACTAAGATCACCTGGAACATCTAATATGCTCTCAATGTGTCTATAAATAAAATCTTCTTCACTCATGTTCTTCATCAAAATCTTCCAATTCACTTAATCTTTTAGGATCAAAGTAGTTATCTTCATAGCGTTGTTTCTTTTTCTTAAAGTTAATCTTACGCTTTCTTTCTTCGGGATTATAATCCTCACGTGATTGTTTACGCTTTTTCATCAGTCTATTATTTAATCGATGTTGCTAGTTGTATTATCTTGATCTTCACACCATACTGGAGGTGGAGTTGACCAATTCGGATCGCTAAAATAAGGATTCGGAGTATACATTGGAATATTGATAGTTTCGCTCTTTAGTAGAACTACGGCTTCTTCAGCTGTGATTGTTTTTTTATCTAACAATCGTTGTACAATACTTGCCTTTGTCATTAATTTAAAATGTTATTTAATACTTATATAAAGTATATTTGGTTTGTTTCAATTTTTGCGGAGAAGGAGGGATTCGAACCCCCGGTACCTTGCAGTACGCTAGTTTTCAAGACTAGTGCATTCGACCACTCTGCCACTTCTCCTAACATAAACTCCCTTGCCCAAAGGTTTATATTATTTCTTTTTAATTTTTGTTTCTACTTCTTTAAATTTAGAATCGCATCTTGATTCCATCTTATCAGTTCTAGAATCAATGTACTTATAGAGTTCTTCAACTGAGTTGTCTACTCTATCAATTTCACCATCAATTCTACGGTCTAGTAAATCCGAAGTTTGTCCTAGATCCATTTCAATTTCATTGATAACATTTCTGAGGTCATCAATATCTTCCTGTAGGTCTTTGACCCTAAATGCCACTTTAAACATACGATAAACGCCGACAATTGCCAACACTGATAGTACACCTAAAACGAACGCTGTTGTTTGTTCCATATTGTTTATTTATTTAGTTCTTGGGCTAAAGAGATTATGTTAATTTCCCATTTGATAATCAGCTGGTGGTAATTCATCTAGTAAACTACCTGGTGCTGTTTCTATTGTTTCTAGTTTTTCAAATGAGTGATTTGGTTTAATAAACTCATTTAATGCTTTACCTTGTGATTTGGCTCCTTCGAATAATATGAAGTCTTCTAATGATACATCTTCATATACGTATGTAGCATGATTAAAATGAACTGTTAAGTCTTTAGAAGTAAAGTTATATGACGCATGTGTTATTGTTGATGAATCATAATAAGATGTTGTTGATGTTCTCATAATATAGTATTTGATACTTATATCATAAAGATTATAAATGTTTCAGATAAAATTAAAATTTAATAACCTTGTTTCATGACTCTTGCTAAAGCTTGCAAGTTAGTGATTTTAACAGCCATCTGAGAAGGCATTCTAACACTTCCTACACTGCCACCACTATTCGAACTTCCTCCGTCGTCTGCTGCATTACTACCATCCGATCCCATAGACGTTTCTGCCATTTGATCTGTATTTGCTTGCATCGAAGATGCGACAGTCTGTAACATTTCTCCTAAATTCCACATTGCCTCTTCTAATGATTCTCCCATTTTAGCGAGTATATCATTAGGATTGCCTCCTTCACTAAGAACCGCTAATGCTTCAAACATTGTTCTAGCTTCTGTTAATTTAGCTAGATCCATGTTATTAATTGCTTGTGCAATTCCTGGCATAGAAGTACTCATTTTGGTAGTACTATGTCCTATGGCATACCATAGTTTTTTCTGTGCATCATAACCTTGAACTCTTTGGCCTTTATCAGTGGCTCCAATTAATGAACTAAAGAATGCTGCTCCTCTTTTCTTATCAAAACCATTGGCTCCTTTTACAATAGCTGGTACTGCGGTTTTCATTTTTTCAAATGAACTTCCCATAGCTTTTATATACCACCTTCTATGATCAAGGAGTTTTGTATCTTGAGCTTCTTCTCCAGCGCCTACAAATACTTTAATAATATCTTGCATTTTACCGGCAAATGATTTAGTGTCCATTTTACCGACAGATGCCATAACTTCTTTAAGTGCTGTTCCTAATTTTTGATATGGTGTTGACATTGTTGTAACTAATTCAGCTCCTTTTGTAAATTTAGAATTATCCCACCACCAATAATCTGAAGATGTTCCACTCATTCCACCAATTTCAGTAAATACTTCAACTAATGCTCTAATTAACATTTTAGTATTTCCAGTTACTTTTTCCATTACTTCAGCTGGTGAACTTAATGTATCATATCCTGTTGCTTTACCGTCTGCATCAAATCCTTTTGGAAATTTAAGGCTAGCCATATTTTGTACACCCTTTGCTAAATTTATAAGTGGAGTACCAACTCCAGTTACAAGATCAATACCTTTTTGAATTTTTGATTTACCTCCCCACCAAGATGATTCTGCATCTGGATTAGAACCAATTTCTCCGAATACTGCTGATAAACCTTTTACAATCTCTTTAGTATTGTCCATAACCAATTTACCATTGGTTTTTATATCCATAGTTTCAAACTTAATTGGCTTACCTTCTTCATCCCATTCTACTGGGAAGTTTAGCATTGCCATTGCTTGAAATCCTTTAGCAACATTAGTAAGTGCGCTACCCATACCTTGTACCGAAGATATACCATCAGCAACCGGTGAATTACCTTTACCTGTCATTATCTGTGCGAATAGAGATTTCTTACCTCCAGGGTATTTCTTACCTATTCTGCCAAATACATCTGCTAATACTCCAGTAATCATTGCAGCGTTTACTGCCACTTTTACAGGAGCGTCAGAATCCATAGATTCAAATTCTATTGGATTTCCTTCTTTATCATATTTTACTGGGAATTTTAAATTCGCCATTGCCTGCATACCTCTTGCGATGCCAGATAATGCTGATCCCATTCCCATTGTAGAAGAAACACCTTGTGATACAAAAGATCCTCCGCCTCCTCCCATTATAGAAGAAAATAAAGATTGTTTACCACCTGGATATTTCTTACCAATTGCTCCAAATGCATCTGCAATAGTAAAGACCATTTCACCTACACTTTTACCTAAAGTTTTTAAGTTTACTTTTTCTGTAAGTTTTTGAACATCTCCTAACCCTTGAGCAACTTTTATCATCGCAGCTCCAGCTAATAATACAACTGGTGCTCCCGCTAATACACCTATAATAGATAGTGGACCTAATGACATTGAATCTACAATAGACTCGATTGCAACTTCAAAATTAGTTTTCTTTCTCTTAAACATTCCTAAAAATCCGGAAGTCATTTCACCAGAATCATTAAATGCGCCCGAACCTCTTTTGTTTACATTACCTAATTTATTAAAGTCAACTTTTGCAATTATTTCTAATCCCTTTCCTAATGTAATCAATGCAACTCCCGCTAATATCATTACTGCGGCACCTGCGGCTATGAAAATTGCACCCAGTCCTGCTAGACCCATTGCCACTGCAACTCCTCCTATGATAGCACCCATCATGCCTACCTTTTCCCAAGTCATATCTTTTAGTGCTTTAGCAAAAACCATAACTCCTGCTCCAATTACTACCAATGCAATACCTGCAACTATCATCGCTGCTGATCCAAGCGCAATAAAACCTGGAAGAGGTCCAGCACCTGCTATTCCCATAGCGAGACCTAAACCTACTATAATGGCCGCAATCATTCCTAGGTTACCCCATGACATGCCATCAATTGCCTTTTTCATTGCAAAGACACCTATTGCTATTACTATCATCGCTCCTCCAGCGAAAGCCAAGGCTATAGCACCTTTTTTAATAAATTTGTGTGCTAAACCTGCGATTCCAAATACTAATGCAACTGCTCCAATAACTACTAAAACTCCGAATGTTTCGAGAATATTCTCAGCGTTGACTGGTCCTATAAGTAATCTGGCTAAAAATATTGCAACAGCAACCGCTAATATAGCTCCAGCTGCAAATATCATTAACATTGCTCCTTTTCTAGATTGCTTACCTAATACTTTATTAATTACAAAGAATGTGAGGGCAACTGCACCAACGAGTAGTAATACTTTACCTACTTCTAACCAACCTAATGATTTTACTATTAATGCAGACAATACTAATGCTACAGAGACTGATAAAATTGCCATAGCTGCAAAAACTAAAGCTCTACTAGTCTTTCTCATTGATTTAGCAATCTTCAACTTATTCATCAACCAGAATACTCCACCAATAGTTAATATTACCAACATTGCTGTTGCTAATCCAATTAAAATTGGTTGTGTTAAAAATCCTATTAATATTAAACCTACAGATAATCCTAAAATTCCTAGTGCTAAATTCTTTAACGCCTTAGCAAATTTATTCATTCCTTTAGGATCAAATCCCATTTTATCTAAAAGTAACATAACACCTGCAAGTCCTAACATAATACCTGCAGCTACTAAGACACCTTTCATTGCAAATGTTGCTAATAAACCAACCAATACTAAACTAACTGCTAATATTAAAATATTAGCACCTATTTCACCAAGCATTGCTATTTTCTTCAGTTGTTTTTTATCCAACTTCTTAGTTGCCCACATGAGGCCATCTACCATGAGTTTTAATATAGGCACTATCAATAACATGGCCACACCAGCCACTATTAATAGAGGCAATGCTAAAATCATCATTGCAGCAAATTTTACTATTGAATAACCAACATCACCTAATGCTAAAAGCCCGTTAGTTAAGGCTTCCATTTTTAGTTTAAGTTCTTTACCGTCAGGTGCTCTTTCTAACGCGTCAATAATTACTCCTAAACCAAGTCCAATAGGTTCTAAGGCACCTGCAGTAATTCTAAGGACTAATGCTTCTTTAATTGAAAGGTCACCTTTCTTTCCGCCACCTCCAGCACCAAGAGCTTTAACAAGCTCATCCATTTTTTCATAAAGATCACCACCCACCGATACAGCGGCAGCCGTTGTTCCAGTATTTATTGCTACTTGTTCTAGAGCTTTATCACTATTACCCATTCTTTCGAATGCACTTGCTAGAAATTTTGGAATTAATTGAGCCAAGTTATATGTGTATGTTTTTTAGTATAAGACAAACGCTACTTATGTAGCGCTTGTCCATACTCTTTATATATCTTTAAAATTTAGGCATCTTCATAGAAGGTGCTTTAAAAGATTGGACCGACGGCATCTTAGGCGTTTTATATTTAGAGCTCATTTCACTCTGTTGTTGTGCCTGTTGTTCTTGTTGATCCTTGTTCTGATTATTCTTCTCTTTAATGTAGTCCGACAGATTTTTTACATAGTACCAAAATTCATAATAAAATAAATTTTCTATTTCTGAAGGTTGCATTCTGAGATGTATGCCCAGATAGAACTTAGTCTTAAAGTAATTCTCCAGCGAGATCTGAAATAATGAAAAGACTTTTGATGCCACCTGGGAAATCAAGAGGGGCTTTTGCGATCTCCCCATCGAATTCCATTTCTAGTGTTGTTTGTACACCAATTTTCATTTTTTCAGCTAACCTATAAATTACCATAAACTTTTTCTGATCCCATGCTTTGTAATCTACTTCTAAATTAAAGATCTTAGGTAAGTTTAATTGTCTCCAATCAGGCGTAATATAAGGTAAAACTTGTATAAACGCTTTATCGAATTCAACTTCTTTTTCTTGACGATCCTTTAAATACTTAGTTATTTCTTGCATAACACCAATTGAAGGTGGACGCATTCTGATTTCACCAGCAGATCTAGTTTTGATAACGTATGTTCTTTCTTTAGAACTATAATATCCTTCTATTTCTGTCGGGACTTCTGTTGCGACTAAATATCTTGAAGATAATTCAATATCTACAGTTTTTTTAGTTGCTTCAGTTTTACCTTTAAGAATTAGCTTATTTTCTGGTTCTGGGAAAGTAAGATCTCTAATAGCTAATAGAATTACAATTCTATCTTCTTCTAAAAGATCTTTATAAGATGCTCTCTTATCTCCAACCATAATCTGAGTACACATCTCTACAATATGGTTTAGTTTTTCTTCCATATCAATATAGTTCTCTTCATCCATAGTTGAGAAGTGTCTAATCTCAGCAGCTCTCGCTGATCTAATTTTAATAACACATCCGTTTGGATAAAATTTACCATTAGATGGTAATTCCGACTGATCTAAAACCATCCAACCTAGGAATTGATCCGAAGTTTTATCTGGTCTAGCTTGTCCGAATTGGTCCATGTTTACTTTACCAAGTCCCTTGGACTCGACTGCATCTAACATTTCAACAGAAACATCTTCTACTGAGTTGTCTTGTACTGGCTCATTGATACTATCTCTGGCTTCCAGCATTTTTTTTGCAGCTTCTTCTTTTTTGTTTTGGTTTTCTTTACTCATGTTATTTACTTATTTAAATTTTTTACTTTATTTTTAATAAACGACTGTTGGTCAATAGATTGTAGACTTAGTTCTTTTTTTATTAAGTCTCTTATCCATGCACTAACAGAAACTGGCCTCGTTTCAGTATCTATTGCATCGTTTAAAATGCATCGATTAACCGAAGAAACCTCGTCCTCCGTTAAGAGAACTTGTAGTTTTTTTGTTAATTTGTGGTTATTCATAATAATTTGATATGTTAATAATATATTATATTTATCTTGCAAAAAATAAGAAGATGTAATTATACACCTTCTTATTTGTAATTAATTAATAATTAGTTTACTTCTTCTGCATATACATCAGATCTCCAAGTGATCTCTAATGTTTGTACTTCTGCAGATGAATAATCTAATGCATCTGTAAATCCAAGACCTGAAGTGATGAAACAGTCATCAAGTGTTACTTTTCTAAAAATATCACCTTCTCTGTTGAATTGTACGATTACGATTGTTCCTACATAATTCTTTTTCAAGCCCATTTCACCAGTTTCTGGGTTGTATTGTGCTCTGTACCATTGACGTAATGTTTTATATAAATACGCTTGGTTAGAATCATTTAAGTTCAATGAAAAGTTTACAGTTATATCTAACGCAGTACTATCAATCATACCAGCATAAGATCTAGTAGCAAATTTATACTTTTGTTCGATAGCAGCAACTTCTTTATGTAATCCTGCAAGACCAGAAATAGTGTTTACATGTTGTAATAACATCTCTTGTCCAGCAACACCGTCAGGAGGTAAAATAGTTACCTCAAATAGGTTAGCCTGTACTGGTTCGAAATTCTTACCTTTCTTGCTTGTTTGATCTTCTGAATAATGTGGTAAAGCCATAATTTGTATGTGTTTATTTTATATATCTAATTTTGTTATGCAAAGTTTCCAGTTGCGATTTCTCCTGTGTTCAAGATAGTTACTCTCGATACTAAGATTTCAAGTCCTTTAACTGGCTCAACAAATGTATCTAAAATACCCATGTTATTATCGATTACCTCGTTAGTGTTGTTTGTTCCGTCCATAACGTTTCTATAGTCGTATACACCTCCGTCTTTTTTAACTGATTCCATAAATGAATCTGCTAAAGTTTTAATCTCTAATCTTGTTTGCGCGTTGTTAAACTCGAATAAATAGTTTTTCAAGATTTCTGCTAAACCATCTTCAATATAGATCATTGCTTCTCTCACGTGAGCTGAAGATAATGCTGATTGAACTGATTGTTGTGCAGTTTTATTACCTTTGATAGTTAAACCAACTCCTCTTTCGAATACGATTGGGTTAATTCCAAATGGCTCTAAGTAATCTCTATCATTTTTATCAAATGCGAATTCTAAACCTTGTACACCTGTACCACCTACAACACCTCTTCTTGGTCCTGCAATTATAGACCATGGTAATGCGTTTAAGTATTTGTCAATGTAGTTATTAGATACGTAAGCCGCTGGTGGAATCACCTTTGTTTTACCGTTCTCTAATACATTAAGACCAGGACCATAGTAGAAACCGAAGTTTGCACCTTCATTGATACTTGGTAATGTATACACTGCAGTAGGGTTAAGTTCTAAATTACCACCAGTAGATACTAATCTTGTATCGAATGATCCAGTATTAGCGTCTTTAAAAGAAGGATTAGTTGATCCTTTAAATTCTTTCACCATTGGTGCGTTAAGAATTGCAGATGCATTTTGTCTTTCTTTACAAAGTTGAGTAATTTCTTCTTTATTAAGGATTCCACTGTTTTCCAATGATCCGAATGTATCAACAACATATCTGAAAGTAATTGCGTCCTTGTCAATTAATGTGTTTGATAATCCATTTCCTGGTCTTAGTTGAGTTAATAACTCAGCTTTTGTTTTAGCGCTCTGTGTTGCAGCCGCTAATGGGAATACTGTATAAGTAGTTGTACTTTCTTCATATCTTTTAAGAGCATATTCTGGTCTTAAAGATACAGGTCTGTGACATTCGAATGAATAAATATTAGAACCACCTTCAGTAGTCTTAATAATTCTTTTAATTCTTGCTAATTCAGTTCCGTCAGCTGGAATATACATTCCTACTGAAACTTCTGACCAATCAAATGTATCTTTAGCTAAAGTAGCGGATAATCTAAATTGTCCAGCTCCTAGTGGAGTAAATGAATAATCATCAACTAATGTTGGTAACATAACTGCTCTCGAGTTAGGCTCGATAGTAGTATATTCTATTGTAGCTGATTGAGCTCTTAAATATGCAGTTAATTTATCTGCACTTGCTGCTGCGTAAGTTGAACTAAATGCGTTTCCACCTGCTGCAGTAATTTTTACTACGTTTATATCTCCAAGTGGTTGTAATTCTTCAACTGAACCGATTCCTACGTAATCAAGTCCATTTGCACCTAATAAGAAACTTCCAACTGTTAAGCTTCCTGCTGATAATAATTTACCTGCAACATCTGCTCCAACTTCTGGACATGCTATAATAATGTCACCATCTACAACTGTAATTGGTCCTGCATGGAATGTAGCTTCTGTTCCAGCTTCAAACGTTTCATATGTTGATGCTTTAATAGCTCCTTCACATTCTATAACCATATCTGATCCAGATGGGCTTATTGAACTAATTGGAGTAAATTCTCCTTCTAAAGCAGCTCTTAAGAAACCGTCTGTTGTGATTTGTAAAGCATTTAAATCAGAAGCGTTAGCGTTTCTAATAGTTAACTGATCACCATCAACTTCCATTTGTTTTGGCAATGTGATTGCATCAGGAGTAGCATCTTGTGCAACTCTATGTGATAATACTTTATAATCTTGGTAAATATCAAAACCTTTACCTACGAAATCAATTGCTTCTAAAGCATCTTCGTTGATAGCACAGAATAAACCTGTTCTTCTTGCTTCCAAGTTAATTAAAGTCTCAATATATAATTGACGACCTTCTTGATCTTGAAATTCTGGAATAACTGATCCAGTGTATTGTGCTACTAAACTAACTTCTCTCAAAGCAGTGAATTTTGCTAATTGATCTCTTAATAATCCATGCTCATTAAAAAATGCTCCGTATGTTGGGTCATTTTGTAATACTTGTGCATCGTAATTACCTTTGAATACAAATACATCTACCATGTAGTCAGATACGTATTCTAAATCTTCGATTCCTTCAGGAACATTTCCTTCACCGTACCATTCTCTTGCTGTCATTTCAAAACCTGCCGTATTTGCAGCTTGTCTTACGATAACTGAAATAGGCTCTTGCTTGATATTAGCGAAAGATATTGCGTTGTTTGAGTCGTCATCAGTGTTACCTGCTGCTTCTAATGTTTTGATATCAGAAGGAACCCAAAATTTATCAGTGTCAAAAATAGCGCTGTATTGAACAGAAGCTGGTTTTGCTGATAAACCTTCAGAACCAGAATTAGTTGCTGGAGATACCAATGCAATTCTATCAGCTGCGTCAGCGATAGTTAAGTTTAATGCCAGAATCGGCCCTCTTGAAAGAGTTTCGATACATGATCTGTGGAAGAACATTCCTTTCTTTTCTAAAGATTTGTCAATACCTCCAAACACTTGAGTGAATTGCTCAATGTTTTCGATAAATACTGGTGTGTTGTATGGACCTTTTTTAGATCTACCAACAACCAATCTAATAGTTTCAGCAGGGATATTAACCGTCTGTGATTTGTCAAACTCTAAGCGATATACACCTGAGCTTTTGAACTGTAATAATTGAGGACTTAATGCCATAGTTGTTCTTTTTTATTTTTTTTACTTTTATTATATATCTATTCTTCTTTCGAAATTTATTTATATTAAATCATAAATGTCATATTGTAAATCTCCATCAGAAATATTATCTTTATATAACACCCTTTCCATCTCGTTATGTAAGTCTGGATCTATAAAATCCAGAAGTTCTTCAATATAATCTGCATAATCTGTAGTGTTAAAGAATTCAGTAGAACTAATAACTGTCATAACAGTATCATCATTTCCCATTTGAGCTCCGTAACCGCCTCTTGGTAAACCTCCAAATAGACTAGCTTCATTTATTGTTGTTTCATCTGTTATATTTATCCTATTTATCTTGTATAACTTTGCAAAATTCTGACAAAATATTGCTTTATTATCTGATTTTATTTTTATTCCATGTTTTAATGTCTTAGAATCATGTCGATGTCTGAATTTTACAATCATTTCATCATCAAAATCATTTCTTTGTGGAAACACAGATCTTAGATATTGAAACAATACCGAACCATATGTGTTGTATTCTACTATCATTTTTACATTCTCGTTATAAAATATCTCTGCAGATAAAGTATATAAGACCTTTGCAAAATCTTCTATAACATGTTCATTAGATCTAAATATTGCTACTTGATTTATTTTAAAGAAATCATACATGGCACCTGGATTAAGTGAATTTTCAATTTCCTTTTTATTCATAGGAATAACTTCAAATATATTTATCACTGAATAATCACCTCCATTTCCTTCAGCAATATCTACCGAAAATAACCAAAACTTTGAAGCATCTTTAGTTGATTCAATATCGAAGTCAGGATTCCATAATAGAACATCCCTAACATCTATATTAATATCATCAAACTCTTCTAGGTCATGATAAACATATTTCTTCATTCGTTTACGCATTTTCTTTAAATCTATTGGATCTAATAAAAGGTTTGAAGACGAAACAAATTCATTTCCATATTGTCTATTAAATGCTTCTATACTACCTAAGTTTCCTAGCTCTCTATTATACCAATCATCATCTCTGTCTGGATGTTCCCACCAATCAACTCGCATTGCGGTGTATTCATTTTCACCTCTATCTGCAGCTGCATATATTTGATAAAATTTGTTAAATCCATTTGGAGTAGACGTGATAGTAATTCTAGAAACCTTTGATGCGGATAATGTAGGATATACATTTTCATAGAAGGTATCTACAATAGTTGGATGAATATGTGCAAACTCATCAAGATATAAATTATGAATAGTAAAACCAATACCTGCTTTTGCAGTAGTTGCTTGTCCTACCAATCTACATCCGTTATCACACTTAACATTCATTACATCATATTTAACAATACCTGGTTTCATAAAGAATGGTACGTTTTCTACAACTACTTTTGCTTTATCAATAATCTCTTTAGTTGAATCTGATTTGTTGGCTAATAAAAGAGTATTTTTATCTGTATTAAATATTAAGTACCATGCATTAAATATAGATGCCGTCACAGTTTTACCCATTTGCCTAGAAGCTAATACAATATTGAATCGTTCTTCTTGGAAATTTCGAAGCATTCTTTTTTGATATTCTCTAAGTTTTACTTGTTGAATTCCTTCATCTGTCATTACTACTGCATACTTTTCAGCAAAATAAACAATATCTGTAGCGCATCGAGCTAATTCAGTAATTTCTTCATCGGTATATTCAAATACAATATTACCTTTACGCAGAAAGTTTTTACCTTCGTAAAATGGCATAGCAACTTTAGGTCTAAAACCTTGATCCATTGCTATCATCAGATCATTTACTTGTTTAGTAGACCAAACAATTTTTTCTGATAGCACATCCCCTTCTTCTTTGGGAATCCATTTATTATCTCCTACGTAATCACTCATTAATCTTCTGTAGTTTCTTCTACATCTTCAATATCTTCATCTGATGTATTCTTTATACCTGCTTGAATTGCAGCCATTAAATCTTTAGTACCTCTTTGTAAATTCTTATTTTCTTTGTCTCCTCCTGATTCTTCTATTTCTTTGACGTCATCTCTCTTTTTGTAGATTTCAATATCACGTGCAATTCTTTTTGTAGATTCTTCAGAAGCCATTAGATACATTGTCTGTGATTTAATAATATCTAACATTGATTTTTGTAATGTTGCTAAAACTTCAAACATTCTAGGTGCTAATTCACCATCATCAATTGTTTGTAAAAGTGTAGTCAATGCTCTTTCTCCAGCTTGTAATTGATATATTAGAGATGACATTGTCATTTCATCCATTCTTTTCTTAGCTTGAATATATTCGTCTCTTTCTATAATATCTGCGTCTAAGTAAAATTTCATGAGTGCTGTAATGGTTTTTTCTGCTTTTTTTGTAGCAGAACCTTTTAATTCCTCATAACTTACACGTGGTGCTAAATCTGTTCTGGGTTGTTTGATTGGCAGATCTGTTGGATCTGTTTCTACATCTAATACATTAGTATCCCCTATCAAATCATCTAATTCCTTTCTTATTTGATCGGCTTGTTCAGATATATTCTTTTTCTTGTCTTCACTCATATTATTATATTATAATCTATATATCTAACAAATCATTGTAGTAAAATTATAGTAAATTATCTATTTTGATTATATCTTCTTAATTGAATTGATGGAACTGCGTTATCTATGACTAGAGCGAATTTATTATCTCTAACAATATATTGTTGTAATACATTTAGTCTTTGTTCTGCTTCTATTGATTTATTAAATAATCTAACGTTTGTTAATTTTGCTGGACCTGGCATAAGAGACCATTGTTTTAATGAATTCCAATCATAAGCAGAAATATCTTTCGAATCATTTAATACTGATGTGATTCCTGTTTGTGTTGTATTACTATTTAATAAGTTACTACCAGGTTCTAATTTGAATACGTTAGCTGTAAGTTTGCTGTATTTATTATTTACATTAATAACTACACCATGCCATACATCATTTAAAATTTCATTGTCATATGTAAATGAATGAGAATCTCCGTTTATTTTAACTGACAAGTTATTAGATGTTGTTGACACCTTTAATCCTTTACCACTTAAATATCCATCTATTAATGTTGCATTTGGATTAGCTTCTTTTAAATTAGGTTGAAACCAAAGTGTAATAGCTAAATTATCATTGGATGCAAGTTTAGATTTTCTTTTATAAACCAATGCTTCTATTCCTATGTCTTTAATACTACTAAGATCATATGTGTTTTTACTAATGATTGTCCACTTCTGTCTAATCTCAGTATCTAATATTGTTAAGTTGTTATGAATTCTTTCTCTAATACCATCACCTACTTCTGTAAATACGGTTTGATATTGTTCTGGTTTAGTAACTTGTGTAAATTCGTCTTGTATCTCTTCTCCAAAGACTTCATCTAATCCTGTAACTAAATCATTAACTTCTTGCTCTATTACTGTATCATTATTAATAGTGCTTGTTCTTTCCTCATATTTTCTAAGCATTACTCTCCAGTAAGAATGTTCCATGTTAAATTCATCTGCAAATGCAACAGAACTAACTTCATACATTCTATTCATTAAAGGAAAATATAAGTAATCCCTCATTCTCGGATTTTTATTTGGACCAAATGCTGATTCAAATTGAGTTTTTGTTATGTGTATTTCAAAATCCTCAAATCCCATTCCATAAATATCAAATTTAAATTCATTAGATGGCATCTCATTATCTGGTACCATTATTTTAAATTCTCCACTATCTTTAACATTATACAATGAATATTCCATTAATATAACATCGCGCGATCTTTTATCTGCCTCTACTTTATAATACTTTACTTTATGGCCAAACATCTCAGTAGATAAATCAGATATTTGCTTATATACATTAATTGGTTTTTGTAAAGAATATGGATCAAATAAGTTTTCGTCACATGTAACAGATATATTAGCACATCCATTCATTGCTGATGGATCAGTACAATCAGTACAATATTGAGGGCATGATATAATTTCTCCAGCTTCTGTTTCTAAATTAAATGTAAGACTTAATAAAGATAAAGAATGTGCCGTAGATAATCTATTTACTGTAAACCTAACACTAATCCATAGGGGTTTAGTAGAATCAAACGTTAATCCTAATAAATCCGTAGGTGATGTGCCAGTGTTTAATAACGCATATTCTGACATTGCGCCTCCATCACTATCTAATGGCTCTTGTGACCATTTAAATTCGTAATTAAAAAAATTGTTTGGATTTAATGGTAAGTAAAATTTTAAGCCTGTTGCAGTAAAGGTAGGAACTTCCAATACTGTAAAAGTATTCGAGTCATATATTGTATCTACTTCAAATGTTGTATTACCTACTATGATTTTATCACCTCTATTTAAAAATAAGTTGGTGTTTTGTCCAGTAACAGTAAGATTACCTTCAGTCATACTTAAAGTTCCTACAGTATTTGGCGTACTTACACCTGCTACAATATCCCATGAATTGATACCCGCTACATTTTCGTATGGTTCTATTAGCTTTGCGACAAATGAGTCACCTATTTGATCTGCTGTAAAATTATTTACCATTAATAAAAGGACCAGTGGTCTTGTTTTTTATTATATATCTGAATTTCTATCTGTTATTAAGAGTATTTCAGGATCGTCAGATTCATAAGGTTCTAATTTATGAATTATTGCATTAATTATTCCAAAGGTTTCTGTTGCTTCATTATCTGATAAATACATATCTAACACTGTCATGAACTGTTTTAGTTTAAAAACTTTATACATCTCATCACTTGACATCATCTTACATCTTTCTAAAACTTCATTTATAATATTTAATTCTCTCGATTCAAATAATTCAAATAATCTTAAACTACCTCTAATTGTTTTAATATTATATTTAATTGTTTTAATTTGATCAATCTTGACAATTCTATTATAATTTAGATTTTTATTTAAAGTAACTTTGATCCATGATAAATTTGGCATATTTTGTAACATTTGCCATATAAAATAAATTGAAGTTGCTTCTTTGTGTATAGATGCATCTCCCACAGATTTAAATCTATTTATTTCTCTAGCAAAGAACTTAGTAATATATTGTTGCATTTTTGTAGCCTGTACTAAATACGAATCATCGCTTATTCTTTTACACATAGAGTCCCTAGAAATTAGTCCCCATATTTTAGTGTCTATTGAATTATATCGATAAAGTGTAATATCTACTACTTCTGAAAAGTCATCTTTATTTTCTGTAAACATCTATTTGCGCTTCAATTTTTTGTAAATCATTAAATAGTTCCTCTTTTGCATACAATTTTAAATCATTGAATTCTCGCATACCTATTTCATTTTTTGACAGGTAGATCTCAATTGAAGCATCGCTAGGAGTATATCTATCAACCTGTTTTTTTGGTGCTTTTTTGGTCTTAGTATAAAACCAACGTGGAACACCTTTGAATCTTTGAGCAACCATAGCCCATGATTCTACTACATTTCCTCCATTAATACCGTTTAAATTAAAAAGATTAGCATTAGATGGATATTTAATAGCAAAGAAACGATTGATCATAAAGTGATGTCGTTTCTTTGAATGATTTTTTATATTGTTGTATTGGTCTGGTTTTGTAAACATTATCTTTACAAAATCAAATAATTTAGTTTCGTCTAGCATATTATTTATATGTGGATTAGTAAGAAAGTTTACCCTATTAAGGTGTTAAATGCATGTTGATGTGCATCTACTTTTGAAAAATTATGAAGCATCTCTATTTTAATAGCAAGATCTATAACTTCTGGTTTTAGATTATGTGCATTTGCTTCTGCTAATATTTCTTCTATTTGAATATAATCAGTTAGTGTCATATTAGAATAACTTTTTACTAGGTGCCAATTTTTTATCTGTATTTGTTTTCTTACCTACTAATTTCATTGGAGGTTTTTTGGTCTTTGTTTCTTTAGGAATATCCATTCCTGCGAATGCATCAGGACCAAAACTTGCTTTATCTTTCAACCAACTTGTTCCTTCCAATATTTTTTCCATATCTTGGAATTGTTCTACATTTTCTAATGCTCCTTCCCAATCCTTTTCGATAGCATCATATATCGCTTTTTGAATAGAGTCTGGAATAGTTTTAATATGTAGTAACATTAACGCGATGTTATTAGATAAAGATGCTTTGATCAATGCAGTATTAGAATGTCCAACTACTCTGTATATGATGTCTGTAAGAGAGTTCTTGTGATCTGTATTAAACAAATACTCAATAGTAAAGTTATCTAGTTCTTTAATAAATTGATCGTATATGGTATCTGCCATCTTCTCTGTGATAGAGTATGTTCTAAGCTTGCCTGTTTTTAATTCTTTTTGCCACGTAACTACAGATGGTATATTATCTGATTTATCACCTATAAGAATCTTATTGAAAATAAATCTATCACAATCAACTTCTGTAATATTTATTTTAAGTGCTTTTACCCATGACATAATATTATTTTGATACGAATCTCTTGTCATGTGCTCACCTCCCATGTTAAATAGAAGATCTTCATTTGACATTTCAGATGCAACCGATGCTTCCATGTCTGTTTCAAAACCTTCATAAGCATATAAAGATTTTTTAGTGTTGTAATACCATAAAGTATGTGCATCATTAGTTTTAGAGTAATTTACTAATTGAATAAGATCTCTATCACCTGACCATACGATACATGATTTACCCCTGTTATTAAGTGCAGTAGACCATCCAAAAATAACATCATCTGCTTCTGCACCTTGTATTTGATGTACAGTAACACCTTTATCGGCTAATATTTTTTGGAATTCTTCATAAACTCCATATACATTTGTCCAATTTACATTACTGCTTTGTTTTCTAGTACCCTTATAATCTGCTTCTGGGTATAAATCTTTTCTCCATGATTTAGAATCAACTGTTAATACAACGTCATCTACAAACATTTTTAATTTACGCATCTCTGATGCAAAATCAATGGCTAATTTTCTCATAAACTGTGATTTTTGTTTATCATCACCTAACAGTTGACCTGTTTTAGGTTTTGGTAAAACAAAAAGTCTGCTGAATACAAAATAATTACCGTCTATTAATAGTGTGTGTTTTCCCACTTTCATATCTTATGTGTTTAATATCTATGCCTAATATACCAAAAATAATTGACATAAAAAAATTATTTATTACTTTTTTACGAATTAACTATACTTTGTATCTCATATACACAACTTAACATTGTAATAACTGGATCAATAACATGAACTCTTTGAGATTGATGCTTAGCTACAGTTATAATTATCTGTGGTATATGTTTTATATATTGTCCTTTTTCTTGCTGAATATATTCAATGAATTCAGCGCCAAGTGTTTGTAAAACATCGTCAACTCTATTTGCATAATTACCTACTAATGTTTGATAATTTTTTGCAGGATCTGTTTCATTAAACACTAATTCAAATACGTCTTTATATACAGAGTTGAATTTTTTAACATCATCTACTGTAATATTGGAAGTACCTTGTGTTTTATATCCTTGTAATTTATTAAGAGTAGATCTTAAATCAGGAAAGTTTCTTTTAACAAATTCAACCAATGCCGGCTTTTCAATTGTCATGTCTTCTTTCTTACAAATCTCATAAACTCTTTTAATATACTTTTTTGTTAGTTCACTTTCTTCTTGTTTGTCAAAATCAAAATCTATAACTTCAAATCTTGAAAGAATTGGATCTGGTAGTTTATTAATATAATTACATGTTGCAATAAATCTAGAATTAGATGCGAATGTTTCCATAGTAGCACGCAATGCTTTAAAGAATTGATCTGATACACCATCAACCTCATCAAGTATTACTACTTTAAACATTCCGGGTGCATCCATAATAGAAACAGTAGAACAGAAATCGGTAATTCTTGTACGAATAACTTCTACCGATGTATCTGTTGATGCATTAATATAGAGATATGGTAGTTTAAATTGTTGAACAATTGCCTTAGCACATGATGTTTTGCCTGTTCCTGGTGATCCAGCGAATAGCATATTTTGTACTAAACCATCATTGAATTTACTCATTACCCTCTCTGGTAATATGAGTTCTTCTAGGTTTTTAGGTCTGTATTTTTCTGTAAATAATTGATTTATCGAATTCATGTATATAATATGTTTAATGGTTATACCTCACAACAGCTATAAAGTTTCATAGATAAATATAATAAATGGCAAGATCTTATTCTCATATAATCATCACCCGCACATCTGGTCCTAATCCACGAAATAGGTACGGTATTATACTAGCGCCAATGATGAAGTTCTTCAGGAAGTTCCTTGTTGAACACAGGCACATTAGAAGATGGTCTGATGATGATCAATTTGTCCATTGTGTACTTAGAATGCAAAAACCACCAATTAAAAGCGTCGCATTAACTAAAAAATACTGGGATCATAGTAATGAAATATTAGTCGATTTAGCAACACTTCATGAAAACTGTAATATAGTAGATTGGTATTGTGCGATTAGTCTTAAGCCAATTAAAGCTAAATTTATGAATTTTGATTTGGAAAACTTTTTACATCCAGAATATCATGATGCATTAAAAGCACCAATGATTGATAGTCGTATATTAAAATCTTCAATTGAGTTTCGTAAGAAATGTAAAAAACTCCTGCTCGAAGAACGAGAGGAGTTTCTTAAACTTGCTAAAAAGAACGCTAAACGTTCTCTTTAATCTTACATTAATCTTGAGAATCGTTGTGCAATAGTTAAACCTTCATCTAATTTAATAGTTTTAGGTAATTCTTCTTTTGCTTCTTCTACAAATTCTTCAGCGTTTTCTTCATCTTCCTTAGAAACATCTTCTACTGGATATTCTTCGTCGCCTACTTTAAATGTTTTCTCACCTTTTGCAATTGCTTCTGCTCTTGCAGCTCCGAATTCATTTCCTTCTTCAACTTCTTCAGATGTTTCTTCAGTTACTTCAACGGCTTCTGTAATCTCATAACCACCACAATCTGGTTCTGAACAAATATCTTGATCATGACCTGAAATTTTGGCTAATTTTAAAATAGCAGCTTTATCACCACTGAATGATAATGTATCATATCCCATATCGTCATACATTGAATCTTTTCCAGTTGAAACTGATACTTTAACTCCTAGTTTCTTAGCTTCTCCCTTTAAGTATTTGTAATCATCTTCGGTAGTTGCCATTAGTTCACCAAGAGTAGCTTCATTAATAGTTATACTATCTTCTACAGAAATTTGGTTATTGCTATTTTGTGGTTCACCGCCTCCTGAACCAGAGCCTGAACCTGAACCAGAGCCTGAACCTGAACCAGAGCCTGAACCAGAGCCTGAACCTGAACCAGAGCCTGAACCTGAACCAGAGCCTGAACCAGAGCCTGAACCTGAACCTGAACCAGAGCCTGAACCAGTTTCTGTATTACCGGCTGGTACTTGAACTGCTTTACGATTAGCTGTTATATTAAGTGCTTTGATTTCTTCTTCAAAGCCTTTTATTACTTCTGCATCATCTTCTTTAAGTTTAGCTAATTCTAATTGTACTTCTACAAAAGCAATTTTTGCTTTAGCTTTCTCAATCTTATTACCTGCATCTACAGCATCGTATGCTTCTTTAGCTTTAGTTTTTGAAGCTTCTAATTTTTCAATTTTAGGAGCATTCTTATCTGTCTTTTCTTTCTTTATTCTAGCTTCTTTCTCTTCTGGAGTTTCATCCTTTGTCTTAGTCTTAACTTTAGGCTTATCTTCAGTGCCTATACCTGCCATTTGATCTCTACTAGCCTCATTATCATTATCACCTGATTGTTCAGCATCTGTATGATCAGCTGGACCAGCTTTTTTAGCGTAATCTTTAAGAGATTTTTCATCATCTGAAATTCTATCTACTAAAGTATCAATTTCTAATTTAAGTTGTTTTGCTTCTTCACCTGAAGTTGCTTTCATTACTATTTTAGCCGCAGCTAATTTAGATTTTGTTTTTCCAATAGAAACAACTTTACCTAAACCTTCATCTCCACCTGACAATTCTGTCATTCTTTCTGCGATAGCAGATAATTGATCATCTAGTGCTTTGTTTTTGGCTTCATTGGCTTGTTTTAGAGTTTCCATTCTCTTTTTATCTTTCTCATCAGCATCACCTGCCTGTTTCTTCTTAGCGAAATCAACATCGTTAATTGCTTTTTGTACTAAGGCTTTTTGATATGATTTAAGATTTTTCTTAATTTTCATGAACTTAATAGGAGATTTAATAAAATCTAATATACCTTCGTTAAGTTCTGTAACATTAGTTAGTTCGAATAATTCTTCGAATAATTCATCCATTTCTAAAGCAATAGATTCTGATTCTCCAATTCTATCTGATAATTCAGCTAGATTATTAAGAATAGTATCTACGTCTCTAATAACTTCAGTTCTAACCGCTTCTGCAGAATCTGCAGCTGCATCAACACTAACCTGATCTATAGCAACAGAGTCTGTCGTTGTTGTAGTTTCTTTAGTTGATTCATTTACGAACTCTTCGTAAAGTTTTAATTTTGATTTAAGTTTCATAATTATTATTTTGTTTTAAATTACCTTGTTAATATATTATATATCCTCTTAATATTTTAAATATTTCTAGAAATAAAAAAGGCCGCCCGAAGGCAGCCTTTTATATCAATTGTTCTAAGTGTTTAGATTATAGTTTTAATCCAGCTACTTTGAATTTTTGGTATGCAGTTTCTGGGTGGAAACCAGCTTCAACTAGAGCGTATCTAGATTTAACCGCTACTTTAGGAGCCATAGTTCCTTCAGCGATCATTTGAACTGATTCAGCCATTAAGTAAGGCATGAATACTAATCCAGCACCGTTACCGTCACCTTTTCTACCTACTAGAATTTCGTGCTTTCCATTAACATCACCTTCGAATGCTAAGTTTGGATCAGTGTAAACATTGATACCAGCAACTGAACCTACTGGGTAGATTGCACCTGCAACTTGATTGAATGTGTTAGCCATTGGGTTTGGTACGAAACCAGCAACACCTTGTAAAGCTGAAGCTAATTTAGCATCAACTACAGCGAAGTTACCAGCACCTCTTCTACCTCTGTTAGCGATTAAGTTAGCAGCAGCCAATACGTGAGTAAGGATTCTTCTGTTAACATCACCGTAAGTGTTTCCACCTAAAGTGTAATCTAAAGCAACTTCAGTAATTCCTTCTTCAGCGATAGCTCTCATCTTAGTTAAGATGTGGTTGTTGATAGATTGAGTTAATTCGTTAGTTAATACTGACTCAACTTGAGCAACAGCATCTACACCGAATTGTTTTAAATCTTGTACTTGTTCTCTTGTAACTGCAGCAGCAACTTGGAAAGTTTCAGCAGCAACACTTTTAGAGAATAAAGAAAGACCCATTACTTTATCAGCAGTTCTTTCACCAACTTCTCTTGACATTGGCTTACCGTTAGCGTCAGCACCAGAGAATCCAGCAATGTGGTCTTCTAATGCAGCAACTAATGAAGCGTCAGCATATCTGTCAGCGATTGTTTCACCAGCAGCAACTGCATCAACAATCTTGATGATGTTTTTTCCATCAATTCTTGATGTACCTACATTTTCGTCAAGACCAGCTTTAGCTAAAGCTGTTTTGATGTAAGTTGGAGCAGTTGCACCTAATGCAACAGTACCACCTTCATAAGTAAAGTCTAAGTAAGACAATAATCCCATTGGTCCAGCCATTGGTACTACTGGTACTAAGTCTAAACCGATAGTTTGAGCAGCAACTTGCATTGCCAAAGGCAATAATGTTGGAGCTTTGTCACCAGAACCTTTAGCTGCATCAGCTGCACCGTTTGCAGGAGCGCCAGCAGGAAAAGATACTGCACCCATACCTGTTAAGTTCATTGGGCCAGGGTTGTTAGATAAAGACATGATGTTCGCGTCTTCATAAAGTTTGTGGTTGTGACAGTAAGTCGACATCCACGCTAATTTGCTAGATTCGTTGATACCTGTAGCTTCCGAGATAATCGGTGCCCATGTATTCTTGATCTCAGCTTCGTTTAATAAATTTGCCATTTTTAATGATCGTTTTTTTTGTTTATTGTTGTTTAGTTAAAAACTCGACATTCAATGGGTTTTCTGCTTCTGTCACCCTTATCGTCGATTAATTTATATATCTGTTAATTTTTTACTTATTGAACCTTTGTTTGAAAGCATCTGCCATACCTGATACATCATATCCTAATGTTGGTTTAGTTTCTTCTTTCTTAGCTTCAGTTACCATTGCAACTTTTTCTAATTCCACTTTAGTGTCTCTTAAGTCTCTAGTTTGCCAGAAATTAGCAACTTGATATTCTGTGTTCAATGTGTGGTATTTAGATTGTGCGATGATATTATTTTGTTTAGATTCAGATAGATTAGCCCATGCTTCTTTATATTCAGAAGGCATAAGTGCAATGAATGTAGGTTGTGCTCCTGCACTTTCAACAATAAGTTGTGCTTCATTCATTACTGACATAATTTCTGATTCTGTCATAAATCCTCTTTTAGAAACGATTCCTCTAACATCTGTTTTAGCAGATTCTGATAATTCGTTATATTTATTTCTAGTTGCAGATGATACTACTTTAAAGAATGAAGGATTTTCATTTTCTTTTTTAGTTGCATTTTCTACTAGTGCGTCTAATTTAGAAGAGATATCTGCTTTATAAGCTTCTAATGGATCGTGTGCTCCATCTTCACCTTCAGCTTCTTCTTCACCTTCACCAGCATCAGCTTCTTCAGTTTCATCTTCGATTTCAGAATCTGATGTTACAGCATCGTCAGCGTCTTCGTCACCTTCTTTAGCAACTTCTTCACCTCCAACGTCGCCTTCTTCTGAATTATCTCCAGCTTCAACTTCTTCGTCTTCAATTTCTTCAACTTCTTTTCCAGCTTCATCGCTATCTGCAGCAACTGCACCTTCTTCTGAATTATCACCGATGTTTTCTATTTCGTCTGTGTCTTCAGCTTCGTCTTTATCTTTTGCAGGATCTTCTTCTTCAGTAACTTCTTCAGTCTCTTCAACTTCTTCAACTTCTTCAGTCTCTTCAACTTCTTCAGTCTCTTCAGTAACTTCTTCGTTATCTTCGCCTGCTTCTTTTGCAACTTCTTCACCTTCAACGTTATCAGCTGCTTCTACATCTTCTTCTTTATCTTCTTCTGCTTCAACATTAACTTCAACTTCTTCAACAGTTTCGTTTAAAGATTCAGCAATGTATTCTGCGTATTCAGAGACAGATTGTAAGTTTTCTTTTAAGTATTCAACGTATTCTAATAAAGTGTTGTTTGATTCAGCACCTTCGTTATGTGCTTCTGCTAAATAATTAGCGAAATCTTTAACTTTAGATACTGATTCTGCTAAATGCTCAGTATAAGAAATACCTTGATCTAGTTTTTCAGCAATACTTTCTGAATAAGAAATAGATTGATCTGTTTTTTCAGCTACATGTTCCGTATACTGAATAGAACCATCTAATTGTTCAGCAATATACCCTACATATTCTGTTAAATCATTAACTGATTCTACAATGTGGTTATTGTGTTGTGTTAGATTTTCTACTGTGTTTTCGCCTGAAGCTGCTTCGTCTTTAGCTTCAATAGACTCTTTTAGTGTCTTGATCTCATTCGCTAAATACTCAGAGTACTTATTGAAATCCTCAGATTTTACAAATTCTGCCATGTTTTTATTTTCTTTTATTTGTGTGTTTGTAGTTTTATTTTCAATATTTTCAGTTAAATTAGCTTCACCAACTTCATATATATAAAGTCCTGTGTCGTTTGAAAAACCATAAGATTCATTAACTCTCTTTAACTCTGCGTTTTCAAAACCAGGGTCAGCTACTAAATCGTATGTAAACAATTGCTTAATTTTTACTTGTCCATTAGATTCAACTGCACCTGCAGCTCTAGATGAAATCTGTAAAGGTACACCAGCGTCTACTAAGGCTTTAGCTTGACGACCAGCATCTGTATCTAATAATTTAATACGTCCTCTGACTTCTTTAGAATCTTTGTCATAAGTTAATTCTTCAATAATGTGAGATACATTCTTTAAAGAAATATCAAATTGTGCAGGGTGATCTAATTCACCCAGTAATTTACTAGCTCCGATTTTTTGTTGTAATGCTTCTATTTGAGGAACATATTCGGATTCTGTGTAAATACGGTTATTTTTATTTTTTTGATCAATTTGACCAAAAACACCTTCCAGAATGTAGTCTTTATTATCCGATGGAGTAACACTCAATGCAGATGACGACATCTCGACGATCAATAAATCGTTATTATTATTCATAATATTTTATTTTTGTATTTTTAATATATATCATACTTTATTATTGAAATATCTTATTACATTCCAGCAAGCGGGTCATCGCTGTCTTCTTCACCACCTTCTTCTTCCTTTTCAGCTTCCTTTTCAGCTTCAGCTTCTTCTGCCGATTTATCTAAATAATAGCCTACTAGAATATCCATTTCACCTTCTGCAAAGGCAGCTTCGCTATATGTTTCATAAAAATACTGCTTAAATTCTTCATCAGTTAAAGCTGCTGTAATAGCTCCTAGAATTTCAGCAGATTTAATTTCAGGACCAGAATCTAACTTTAGATCGTCGATTATGACTTTAGAATCTTCCCCAGCTCTAAGAGCATCTTCAGATATGAAGTCATTAAATGTTTTGATAATTTTCATGTTTTATATATCTTTTTTAATCATTGTTTTACATTGCGAATGGATCTTCAGCCTCTGGTTCTTCAGCCGACTTCTTTGCCAGTTTAGATTTAAAGGCTTCATTTGCTCTAATTTCATCATCACTCAGTTTAAGATATTTTTTAACTAAGTATTCTTGATCGAAATAGTATTCTTCTTCCATAGTCTCTTGATTGGTTGTCATTAACGAATCTCTCATAGTACCAATAAAGTCTAATCGTTTTTCCATTAATTCCATGTCTTTTAATTCCGAGAACACATTCTCTTCATTAAACCTTAAAGCTACTTGTGATTTAAACTGAGGATCATTTGTAAACTCAGGATATTTTAAACACATTTGAATAAATAAAGGCTTAGATAAAATTTCCATGAATATAGATCTCAATCGTTTGATAAACTTACCAAACTTGATCTCATCCCTAATCATACCATCAGCAGCTAAGTTGAAATCTCCACCTCCATCTTCATATAAGAATCTTGAGTAAGGAATTTTAGAAACATGTTTTAATTTATCTGAGAAGTATTTAAGTGCTTCTGTATCTGAAAGATCTGGTCCTTCACTATTTAATGTTTCTATTTCTGGTGAATCACCATCTTTAGAAGGTAACCAATATTCTTTACTAAATTGTAGCATTGGTTTACCGTCTGTGGCTAAAGTACCTGATTCCCAATCGAAATCTACAGATTCTTTATAAGAATTCATTAACTGTGCCAAAGATTGTTTAGCTCTAGTTTTAGATTTACCACCTACAGGAATTACAAACTTCATTCTAAATGAAGCATTAGTCACTGCCCAGATTACTCTGGTATGTTCCATAATTCTTAACAAGTTGAATGCTCTTGTTAATCTCTCTATATATGAAACTCTAGATGCAGTAGTTATAGATGAATAAGAAATGTATATAACTTGTGAATCATATAATTTTCTTTCTTTTACTGGATCATCTTTATATTGTACCCAAACTTTTTTACCATCATCGTGATTGTAACCTGGAATAAGAGTAATAGGATCTAATTCTTTAAAACCTATAATTTCTTTTTGGTCAGGGGAATAAATTATTTCAAAAGCAAGATATCCATCAATAAGAAATTTTCTAAAGAAGTACCATGCAGATTGATCAGAATTAAAACCAAAATAGTGATAAATTTGTCTGAAATATTTGTTAAGATCTTTATCAACATCATCTGATATATCAATACCTAAAATTTCAGGGTAACAGAAAAAGTTTTTTTCATCATACACTATTGTTTCATCACAAAGAATATCTAAAATATCTTCTACTTCATCGTTTAATGAAAACTTTCTAAGTTCTTCTCTTTTACCTTCATATGATTGATCAAAGAACGGAATATTAGATCTTAGGTTAGTGTCTGTCATAGACATTGCTGCAAATGCACCATAGATGTCGTCGTTGTCAACACCAAATGGATTCATTTGACCATAACCAATTTCTGCTTCCATTGGTCCAATTGCTTGTGATTGTCTTAAGACTAAATCATCATATCGCATACCGAACGAGGATAAAGACTTTAATGCATTTGATATGCTAAAAGGCTTTGATCCATTACTCAATGGTCCGTTTCTATCGTTAAATCCTGCCATATTACTATATTATTATGTTCTGTTTATATATCTTTTCTTTTTCCGCGTGTTTTAAGGTGTTCCCTAAACGCACGCTTTACTTCGTTAATTCCAATACCATCTAAGTCATCAAAGTCACATAGCGCTATTTTTGCCCAACTTTCATAAGAAACTACCTTTTGATTCTTTTTTAGTTGTGGAATATATTGTCTAACTGCAAAATCAAAACCAAATTGTTTTAAAAATTTTACAGCATCTTTATAAATTAGGTTTATTTGACCTTGTGTCATTGCATTGTCTTTTGATGCCCTTCCAGATTTTGATTTAATCTGCCCTTCCATTCTGTCATAGATCATATCTAATAGATCTTCTTTCATTTGTACTGGTAATAAGTTTAAATTAATACCAACGTCTGTTCCGCTTTCATGTGGATCCAGTGCTAATACTACTGGATTTCTATCCCACCACGGTAGAGTTTTAATATTTTTAGGTTTATCATATCTAAATACATGAATCATACCCGTTTTAAATGGTTTACTATATTTGGCAACAGAATTGTCTCTAACAGATTTGGATGCTTTTTCAAACCATTCTTCAGCACCTCTTCGTGCTTTAGTTTTACTACCAGCTTCTTTACTTAAATCCTTAATGTCCTTTTTTATTTTACCCATTATTTCAGAGATTTTTCAGTCAACACAATAAACCTCCAACCTCTGTTGTCAGCCCATGCTTGTGCATATTTATATTTATCTCTATTTTTTATATACTGCTCTGCCAAAAACTTATATGACTTCAATGCCTTTTGGCTATTCTTTTTAGGAGGAGATGGCTTTGTAATCTGTGCTTCTGGTTTTATTTCAACCAAAAATTCTTTATACGTTTCCACACCCTCATCAATACTTCTAGTTTTCATGTAGAAATCTGGATAATACTTATGTTCTCTTTTATCAAAAGACCAAATATACTTAATCTCTACTGGCTCACTTGACCATTTAATAACGTCTTCTCTTGTGTCACACATAATCATAAACTTTCTTTCCCATGATGATCTATAAATAATAGGGATTGGGCCAATATACTTTTCTGGATTTTTTGGATTAAAATATCCTTGTATAAAGCCTGAATTATTAGTAGGTTTAAGATTTTTTATTGACATTTATATGTTAAACATTCCGCCGTTTTCACTATCACCTCCTGTAGAGATTCGATCAATCGATAACGTGCCTTTATATTTCTGTGGATGAATTTTATTCCATCCTTTTGCATATCCTCTTTTTGCTATTTCTGTAAAATACGCAAATGCGTTTGGATATTTTGGATTAAAATTTCTCCAATATTTTAAAAGATCTAATAGAGCAAACTGTAAACAATCGTTGCGATCATCTGAATTAACATAGTTTAATTTGTTAATAGTTCTTTCTGCTAATAACACTAACATTTTTTCTGCAGTTGGTGTTAATTTGTCTAATTCTTTTGACTTTACAAGTTCGTTATAAAGATCTTTGTTATTTAAATAATTTTTCTTTCTTGCCATTGTTGTTAGATGTATTTAAACTTATACGAAAAAAAGCCCAATTGTTTCCAAATGGGCTTTAAAATAAAATAGTGTAATATTTTAAATAGAATCTTCAGCAGATAACTGAAGCTTGTTTTTCTCTATTCTTAATGGATCGTCGTTTACGAATACTGTTAGTATGTCTGTTTTTCCTTGTCCAGCCCATTCTAATGCATCTACTTTTACAACGGTACCCTTAGGTATTTCGTCTGATTCATATTTAGTTGAGGCGTCAATATAACCATCATCTTTAGTAAGAATATCTTCATTTCCTATATTATCTAGTTCTTCAGAAATTCTTTTGATTTCAGAGTTTAGTAATTGATCAGCTGCCTTGATGTCTGGTAAATTTCTATTAGCTTCAGCTAATCTACCCTTTTGATCTTTTAAAAATGCAATCATTTCATGCATTAATAACATCTTCTCGTTTTTAGCTGCTCTTCTAGATTTATAAGATTCTAAAATATCTTCAACCATTGGTGTGATATCTGCACCTGTTTGTTCAGCAACATATTCGATGGCTGCGTCTGCAAGTAATTTAGTAAATTTATCTATTTTGGTAGATTCGTTATATTTGTATATGAACATGTTATTTTCTGCTCTCATTGCCAATACATTAACGTCTCCGTCTTTTGATTCAGAAATAAATTCTAAAAGTCCATAATGTTTATAGTTCTTAGAAGCAAATTCGAATAAATCAATCAATGCTTTATCTTCATATCTAATATATGCAGATGCAAACATAGATTCTGATAAAGGAAGTGAAGTAGAAACTGCTAATTCTATATTACCAGTGTAAAATTTGTTTTCTTCTACCTTATATGATACTTCAATAGTAATTGAATTCTTAAGTAAATCGGTTCTAGATGATTCTAAAACTGCTAATTCATTTTTAAGCTCATCTACTATAACTGAATTATTACTAGCTTTATTTGAATTTTTAAGACTACTATTTAAAAAATCAATTTTTTCATTCAATGCTACAAGTGAGTTAAAGTTCTCTACTGAAGATTCTTCAATTTTAGAAATAGATTTCTTATTATTATAATCATAGTAAAAAGAAACGCCTTCGTTTGTTATTGAAAAAAGTTCATTTGCTTTAACTAATGATTTAAAATCCTCAGAAACATTACTAAATTTTTCTATATGACTTCCTGTCATTTTGAAATTTTGACCAGCTGCATGAAACACAAAACCTTGTTTTGCTTCAACAAATGGGGAAATAATTCCGTTGTTTAAATTTGTCATTTGTATTATTTAATTTTTAATATATATCTTTAATTTATTCTTTGAATGGTAGATCTGTCGACGAGACGTCAAAACCATCACCAAAAAGAGGTTTATCTTTTTCCATAACATCATTTGAAAACTCTTGAGAATTACCAATTTTAAACATTCTGTTTGAGTTCTTTCTTCTTTTAGAAGTTCTTACTAAATGTGAATTCTTAGTTATTAATTTACCCATATCTGAGTCATCTACTATGAAATCATCTCCTTTTGGAGATTCTTTTTGTATCCATGATTGTGTTTCTGAATCCCACATCCATATTGAACCTGAAGTGTCTGTGTATTGTACAGGTTGTGGCATATCACCCTCATAATCACTATATAATATTGCAGGATCTAATGCTACGCCATTTGGATCACCGTAATTACCAGTAACACCTAAAGGATAAACAGATCTTGTAAATTTAGTGTAGATATCATCTTCAAAATCAAATGAAGGTATAAATGTGTTGATTTCTAAACTAAATGTAATTTTATGATTTTCTTTATCATCAAATCCATATTCAATTGGACGTTCTTGTGTGTAATCGTCTGGCATCATGTATTCTGAAGAAATTCTATACATACCATCTTCAAGGTGACCTGCATCTACATGGAAAAAGTTTGCCTTATACATGTTTTTAATAATAGATTCTGTGACCTTAAACATATCCAATTGGCTAGAAACTAATATTTCAATATCTACGCCAATTACACATGGAATAATTTCAAATTCAGCTACATAACCTTCCATTAAACCTTGATTATTCATCATGGTATAATTACCTAAATTTCTTTTATTTACTAATTTACCAGGATCAACAGAAAATGAAGTTAGATTTACTATACCTCTTGGCACTTTGTCATAATTACCGTTTGCATATTGACCATCTGGATCACAGCCTTCTCCGTTTACATTTGAAAATAAGAAATTATCTTTAACGAAGTTTTCATCACCTGATACTGCGTAAAAAAATGGCACATCAATTATAGCTCTCTCTTCATTAGAGATTTGTCTCCAAAAACTAAGCTTGCTATTAAGATCAGCTAATAGACCAATTATGATGTGTCTAATAACTGAATCGTCTTTGTTATACTTAAGATTATATGTTGCCATCTATTTCTTTATTTTATTTATATATCTTACTCTATAGTATCTATGGTGAACTTAGAGAACCCGTTCTCTCTATAGATCTGTAGCTTCTTGTCGAATATTTCATGTGGAAGCACAGAGTGATTGATAACAAATGTATTTATCTTGTTTTCTTTGATTACTTGATTTAATATCTTCAATATGTTATAAACACCATCATGGTCAACTGAAGATAACAATTCATCTAAGAATAATAAGTTTAATTGTGGAAATCTTAATTTTAATATTTTGATAATAGCGATGATGATAATGAAATCTGCCTTCTTACGCTCACCTGTTGAAAGCGTCATTGGATTAATATCTTCACCTAAATGATTAATAATACAATTAAACTTCTCATCAAATCTAATATGGAATTGTAAGTGCATTGTTTGCGCCATTGCTGCAATATTAGTATTAAGTCCCGGTAAAATAGTTTTAACTGCTAAATTCTTTACACCATCTTCACCTAAAACCTGTTCTACAATTTCCATGAAATTATAATCAGCATTTAAATTATCTTTGCTTGTAGATTTAACACTTTCTTTTTTCTCAAAATCCTTTATTAAATTTTTAAGATGTTCAAATTGAGAATCATCAGGCGTTTCTTTTATTTTAAGAAGTTCTGATTTAAAAGATTTCATACTATATTTGATATCTGATGTTTTACTTTCTATATCACCTTTTTCGCTTCTTAATTTTGAAATATTAGATTTTATAGAATCTAATGCCTCCTTGAGTGATTTAATACTCAATGTGTCTTCTTCTATTTTAGTACAAAAGTGTTCTTTTTGTTCTAAATGCCATTCACTATCTAACTGTGTTTCACATGTAGGACATTTTTTACTTTCATATAACTTTACTTTCTTTTTAAGATATTCTATTTCATGTTTTAAAGAAGATGCATCAGTTCTTTTAGATTCATATTCTTCTGCTTTTTCTGTGAGTTTTGTATCAATATGTTGTTTATTGACATTTAATTCTTTTACACTTTCATTTAGTTCTACTAAATTAGATTTTAATTCGTCTATTTTAGAATTGTTTTTTTGCTGTGATTCTTCTAATAAAGTATTAAGTTTACCCTTAACCGAGGCAATAGAGTCAAGTATTTGATTTAATTCACTCTCATAAGAATCAATGTCCATTTTTATATTTCGTCTTTCAGTTTTAATTGACATTTGCATATCGTTTAAAATAGAGAAACCAAACATCTTGTCAATGATTTGTTTTTTATCTTGATTGGACATTGTTAAAAATGATTTAAAATCATTTACAGACAATATGATTATGTTTTTAAATACATGATATGGTATTCCAAATATTTCTTCTTCTAAATAATCTTGTACAGATTTTTTACCTGCTTTATCAAACTCAACTCCATTTAGTTTTACACTAAACTTATTAGGTAGTAAACCTCTTTCTATTTCTACATCAATTGGCCCACATGTTAAACCTATTTTAACATGCAGTTCTTTATTAATTCTATTTGGCAAATCTGAAAGTTTTACACCTTCAACTCTACCATAAAGTGCATATATAATTGCATTTGCGATAGTTGTTTTACCATCACCATTTTTACCAAGTGTTAGGAATAACTTTGATTGTTCTGGATCAAACTCAATTCTTTGTAGTTGATTACCATAAGAAGCGAAGTTTTTAAATTCTATAAAATTTATTCTCATATTTCTCCACCGTTATTATATGCACATTGAGTGTACAATATTTTTAGTTTTTCTTTTAACTTTCCTTTGGTTTCCTCATCATCATTTAAACCATCAACATACATGTTACATAAATTTAGTATGTTATAATTTTTATACATTTCTTCTACATCTTCCATGTCATAAAAATCTTTATCAATGTAGTTTTCTTCTTGATAAATATTTGGTTCTAATTTTCTACTAATATTTTGTATTTTGTTGATTAATTGGCTTAACGCATTTGTTGTAGCTATATTAGAAGGTACAAATAAATCTACAAAATTATTTCTTATTTGATTTTTAAATTGACCTAATGGAATATCATATAGTTGTATAATATTGTATTTCATAAATTTGGGTGAAACCTCATTTGGGAAAAATGTTTCTGACATATCTTTTAGATCTACTAAATCAAAACCCTTTGTATTATTAGCATCTGATCTTGTTAATTGATATGGAGTTCCAACCATTAATAATTTACCACGCTCTTGTCTAAAATGAATATGTCCACTATAAACTCTTGTATACTTGTCATAAATATTAGAATCAGTTCCGTGTTCATTCTTAACTTTAGCGTTAAGGTAAATACCTCTAACTTCAGAGTGACAATATACAATATCTGCCGTAGGGTATTCTGCTAATGTTTCTGTTTCATGTTCTGAATCTCTTCTCCATGGCATCATTAAGATTTTCTTGCCAGACCAATTCAATAACTCGGGTTCTTTATAAATCTGAACATTTGGAATCCATTTTAAACTATCAATAGAAGTGACTTCATTTGAATTCTTGGCCCATATATCATGATTACCACATATGATATGAACTGGTAAAATCTCACCAAGTCTTTCAAAAAGGTTTACAGCGTAGTTTAATACCCTGATATTAATACTTTGTCTATTATCAAAGGTATCACCAACTTGCACTAAAACATCACCAGGTTGTACGTGTTTCTTTAGTGTTGGAATAAATACTTCTTCGAAGAATTGTTTTTGTATGTCTAACCATTCTATAGAATTAGCTCTAACACCAAAATGTAAATCTCCCAGCACCCATACACGATTGGCACCTTTTTTTAAGATACTTTGTTCAATCATTTTAAAAAAGTTTCATTATATTCTTTTGCTTCAATATACCTGTGCGTAAATCTAATTCTTGAATTAAATCTTCTTTGTATACATTAGAAAGAGAACTGTAAAATTTTGTAGGATTAATATCAAAATATACACATAATTCGCTAAAGATATCTATGCGGCTATTTTTAGCTGCCATTTCATCTATGATATATCCGTATATACTATTAATGTCTGCCTTTTTAAGAGTTGTACATTTACCCAACTCATCTACTTTATTAAAAACTTTAAATCTAGAAAGTTCAATTAATCTGTGTATTTCTCTGGCTATTAATTCAAAGTGAATTTTATCTTCTTCGTCTTTATTATCTTTTACGTTAGGATCTAATTCAAAATTAATATTACCAAACTCTGTGTCAGGTGATTCAAAATTATTATTAAAAATTTTATCGTTTTTTGCCATAATTATATGCTATGTAAGTTTGAGTTAGTAGTTTCTTCTGTTTCGATTAACCTCATGTAATTCCAATTAATGTTTAATTTACATTTAGTTCCTTTACCTTCACCATCTCTAATTTTTAGAACTTTTAACCAATATTCTGAATTAGCTCTCATTAGATCATCTTGAATAATACCTAACATAACATCAGCTGTATGTGAAAGACCTGCAGATTCTGCGATGTCTGTCATACCAATGTCAGATGAATTATATCCATTTCTGGTAATTTGTGTTGCTGTTACAATTAACCAATTATTACGAATACCCATTGCTCTAAGATCTTCAGCAATTTGCTTGATCTTCATGTAAGTGTTTTCTGTATTTTGATTTCTGTAATTAGCAAGAATGTTAATATAGTCAATAACGACTGCACCAACTTTTATTTGTTTTTCTTCTTCTATTTGATTAACATAAGCTTCAATATCTAATACCGTTGCTTGTGATGTTGGAAATTGTTTAACGAATAGTGAACCAGGTGGAGTAAATCCATCACCTACAGTTTCTAATCTACGCTTAACGTGTTCTTTGTTTTTAGCTTTATCTGCATAGTCATTAATATCTATTGTTAATAGATTTGAACCTATACGTTTTACAAATTTATGTGCTGCCATTTCTGCAGTAACTACTACAGTGTTAGTTCCCATTTTAACAAAATTGGCTGCATCATTTGCTAAGTATATTGATTTACCAATGTTTTGTTCACCTGCATATACAATTAAATTACCTCCTTTGTCATAACCACCACCTAACATTCTATCTAAAAAGTTATAGCCAGTAGATACTTTCTCTGTATCTTTTTGATCATGTGAATCTACTTCAAAGAAATCAAGACCTAAATCAGAATTAAATGATAAATTATTTCTATCATTAATAAGACCCTTTACTTTGGTAACTATGCTATCTACATTCTCAGGTGTCACCTGTGTAGTTTTAATAAATTCAATAGTATCTATTAGAGAAGTGTCAAAAGTTCTCCATTTAATCCATGATTCAGCGGTCGTTGTTACCCACTCTTCGTCGTATTGATCTAAATCAACATCAAATACTAGATTTAAAATATCTTCTGTGATTTTTTCTTTTGCTTTTTCACTTCTTTGAACTAACATAACTAATTGATCCTTAGTTGGAGTTTCATTAAATCTTTCAAAGAATTTATTAGATAACTGACTTAGAATATCAATTTCTTGTGATGTGTAAAATCCTGTTTTGATGCTTTTTAGATACTTAGTTTTAACTAAAGATAATCTAAAGAATATTTTTTCAAAGTCTTGTCCGAATTGCATATATTGTTTATTACTTTATCCTTCTATGGACATATTGTTATTTTGTTTCCCTAATGGTAATGTTAACCATAAATTAATAGCGATGGCCTTTCTAGTGCCTTTAGTTACTGGTCTAACTGAATGCACATATTTACCTGCATCAAAAATTACTAATCTATTTGGTTTAGCATACACTACCTCTGGTTCCTTATCTTCACCTTCACTGTAAATTTCTAACATACCACCTTCAAACTCTGATTGTTCTGGATAATATACAGTTCCCATTGAAGGCGTTACTATTTTTCCTGTTAATTCAAAAAGTTCTTCATCTTTATCGAAATGACCTCCTAAATTATTTTCAAATCCCATATTTGGATCTGCCGTTTGAATACCTGTCCAATATTCAAAACCTCTAATTGCTATAGCTTCACTAAGTGGGCAATTATCTGCCCAAATATGTTCTATTAATCTGTGTTTTAGTGACTTAGCTTCACCGTTCCACCAACCGTCCCACCAGTAATAAACACCAGGATCTGAAAAGAAATTTATATCATTTGATATATCTCTTAACAAATCTTGGTCTTTAATGAAATTATCTATTACTACTATCATTCGAATGGATTAGTTTTGATTTTCCAAGATTCTTTACCTTCTGAGGTATTTAATTCTTCTACCAAATCCAATTCCATTAACTCATTAATAGATTTTAATAAATGATTTTCTTCTGTTTCTGGAAACCTATATGTTTTTAAAGCATGTAAAGTAAAGTTACCCTTATGTCTGTCGGGCATTCTGACACATAATTTAATTTCAGCTAATAATATATCAAATGCACTTGGATAATTTGGTAAGTCCTTTTCAATACCTAATACGTATTTTATAGGCAACTTATCCTCATTAATCTGCATCTGTTTCTAGTATTTCTTCTAAATCAATTTCTCTTTCTTCAGTATTATAATTGAACACGTGTTCTATTCTTGCTTCAATTTTCTCAAGTACTTCTTTTGTAAATACTTTTTCTGAAAAGAACTCTTTATTAGGTACTGACTCATCTAAATGTTTACAGATCCAATTTCTTGCAGTCTTCTTAGGAATCTTTTCACCTTTTTCAATAACGCCTTTTGTAATACCAATATCTTCCCAATCAATGTATTGTTCTAATCCAACATATCTATTCATACCTTCTGTAAAGTGTAAATGGAATTTAATATTGTGTGGTTTTGCAAAACGATTCTTATTTGGTTTAGCAGTTACAATAATACCCGCCTTTTCACCACTTGATTCTTTAAGTTGTGCCTTTCCTAAGAATAGAACAATTGATGCTGCATATTCTGGTCCAGTTCCACCACCAGCTACTTGTCTTGATATAAAATCTTGAGTTTGATATGTGTGATTAGTAAAAATAAAAGGTATCTTAAGATCTGCCAATGGTGTCATAATAATTCTAAAAATAGATTTTAAAACCTTAGATCTTGTCATATCTGCTTTTTCAGAACCTGATCGTGCATCATCAATTTCTTTTTGTGTTGCTAAGTTACCAGCAGAATCAAGAATCATCATGACTTTTGGAGTTTTACCACCGATTCTTTTGATTTCTTGCATTTTGCTAGTTAATGTAGTAACTGATGTTCTAAATTCTTGAACAGTGTTAATTGGTTGATAATTTACTTTAGTAACATCAATACCAAACTTTTCCATCTGATCTTTATCTACTGCAGCTTCACTATCATAATAGATCACATTATATCCCATATCAATTGCTCTTTTTACTGAGTTCAATACTAAGAATGTTTTACCAGTTCCCGAAGGACCAGCAATCGAACACGTTCTACTGTTTGGCCATCCACCAAATAGTGAACCACTAACACATGCGTTTAAATGATAATTACCAGTGTCGATCCACTCTGTAACTTCACTAAAGGTTGAGTCTGCCATAATTGATCCCATAGGATTTAATGCCTTTAACTCTGCGTTTATATCGTCAAAACTAAAATCTTTCTTTGCCATTTGTTATTGTATTTTTATATTATACCACAAACTAATCGTTTGTTTCTTCTGTGTTATTTTCTGGAAACATCAACTGCTCTTCTCTTCTAAGTCTATTTAATTCAGCAAGAGCTTCAGCTGCTTCGTCCTTAAGTTTATCAATTTTTAATTGAATACCATTTATTCTATTAAGAATCACATTATATGCATCAACATGTTCTTGTTGTTTTGGAGTTAACTTAATGTCCATGTATTAATTATTTGGAAATTGTATTTCTAATTGATTTGGATCTTTTTGATTTGATTCTTCAATTTTCCAATCTAAATGTCTAACTGCGCTTCCTAATTCCATGTCATTAGGATATTGCTTTATTAAACTTTTAATTGTTTCGTAAAATGTTGGTGTATTCATAATAATGTTTTTTAAAATAATGCCGAAGCATATATTAGATTAGTATCTAGTGTTTGTAAACCTATTGCTGTGAGTACTCTATTCAGAGGATCAATCATTGCCTTCTCAAATTGAGTATCGTAATCTACTTTAGGTGCTATTTCATAAGGATGTTCGTTTGGCATAAAAGCATATACTTCACTAATTGATCCTATACAATTGTATATTTTAAGTTTTTCACCATTAGCAATAAGTTTATATTTGTTTTTATATTTTTTATTGTTATTTAAAATATAATTATAATATCCTGCGGCTTTTACATTAGCTGGACATTTTAAACCTATTTGTAATTCTTCTTGATCATCAATAATATATTTGTCAATATTATTTGTTCTTTTATTAAAAGCGATATCGTCAATGTCTGCTAATTTAAATTCTTTTTTACATTGCTTCATAAACTCAACAAGCTGTTGTAATTCTTTTGCTGATGGTTGAATCTCTGATGAGAATAAAATTCTAAGTGCTTCTACTAACTTCTCTCTAGCAAACTTAGGAGTTGAAGATTGAATTGTGTCAAATCCAATAGTTTTTACCTTTTTTAATGAAGGATGGCGTTCAGTTACTTCTAGTTTATCATCCCATGCTAGATTTTGAATGTATTTCTTTTTAGACATCCAAATACCATTATACGCTAATGATTCTAATTCAAAGAATAAGAAATTATCTGTGTTTCTTTTCTCTGCGTATTTTTCCATGGTTTTAGATATGTAATCTTTTAATCTAAATGCATAAAACGCTAAAATAAATTCATCAATCGGTAATTTTTTATCTTCGTCTGGCCAAATTATAGATTCATATAAATCTTGAAACTGTACATAACATGAATCGGTATCAATATAAATTACTGCGGGTTTTTCAATTTTACCCTTTACTTTGATGTTGAATTTATCATGTACTGCAGTATCTTTGTGCCAAAAATCATTAACGTATTTGTTAAGAATTGTTTCGGAATAAAGAATTGCATTCTTACCTTGTTTAGTAATTGATTCAGCAATGTCAAGATTAAAAAAGTGGAACCACTTATTACCAAATGCTCCATAAATAGAGTTAAGAGTTAACTTAACAGCTTGCTCATATGCTGTGAATTTGGCAGACAGCTGCTTGTAGTGGTCTACAAGCAGCTTTGCCTCATCATCTGTAAGTTGTTCAATTGATTTTTGTTCTAACTCTTCTATTGTCATTTATTATGCAGTTTGGCAAGTTGAGATTGTCAATAAAGTTTCTGAATCGTTTGATTCAAATACAACCTTCGAGTCTGACACATATACCGTTTGCTCTTCTTTGTCTAATAAATTTAAATACTTTTTGTAAACAGTAACGTTACCATTTCCGCTTGTATCAGGTGTAAGAACTACGTTAAATGATTTTCCATTTACATTGATTCCTTGCACGTCTGAATTGATACCGAATGTTTCATCTTTATCAAGTGAGAATAGGTTTTTAACTTTACCAATAGAATGTGTATCAAGTGTAAAATCAAATTTAGAATCCGATCTTGCAAAGATTGCATCACGTTGATCTTGTGAAAGATCTTTAAATCCTAATGAAGGCTCTGAACAAGAAAGTGTAATTTCTAATTCGTCATTGAATATACGTAATGTAGATGCAACGAATTCTTCATCGTTTTCAATAAATTCCAATTCACCTTTAATTGCGTCATGATCAAAATGCTTAATTGCTTCAATAACTTTGTTACCTTCAAAGAATGCAATTTTCATTTCTTTATCAGTGTCTGGCCATTCACTTACTTGAAAGATTTTATCTGCTGCGATAGAGTGGTGCTTTACGGCATCTCTTTGTGGTAGATAAACAGTTGAGTGGATTTGTCCCTCTTTAATTTTCATATAAATGAAAGAGTCGATAAGTTTAACACGATTGATAAACTCTGTTAGTGCATGTTGGTCAATGCGATCAATTTTTAATTTCATAATTTGTTATTTTTAGATAATGATATTTGAATATTATACCGAGTTATTTGAAATAGTTTCAATAATTAATGAACAAAAAAAGGGCAGAGATAGTAGCGAAACTTCTCTGCCCAACCCGTTAACTAAAACGGTCCTAAAATGTGGTCTTGTTTCATACCACCGGAATTTTTAACCTTCACATGAAGCACATTCTAAAATATTTCTAGAAAATGATTGTGCTGAACTCTGACTAAATTGATAGTATAGTGTTTTAACACCAGATTCATGCGCATTTAAATAAAGTTTATTAATATCTTTTGCTGAAACGCTTGGGTGAATCATTAAATTTAGTGATTGTGATTGATCAATAAATTCTTGTCTCTGTCCAGCCTGTAATATTAATTCACTTGGAGAAATTTCAATAAATGATTTAAATACTTCTTTAGTAGGAAAGTCTAAGTGTTGTACGCTTCCATCTTTCTTTAAAATTTCGTCCCATACAGCAGGTGTGTTTAGTCCATATTTTTCTAATTCTTCTTCTAAGAATGGATTTTTATAAATTGTTTTTGATTTAGCTAAATCTTTAATAAAGTAATTAGATTTAATTGGCTCAATACCCATGCTTACTGCTCCGTGAATAAATGAACTTGATTTGGTTGGTGCAATTGCAATTAATGTTGTATTAGCAAATCCATTTCTTAATGATTTATATCCTTTTTCGTCATGTAACCACTTAGATGCTTCTTCTGTTCTTTCTTTAAGAGTTTTAAATATTTGGTGATTTAATTGTTTTGCCTCTAATGATTCAAATGCAACTCTTTTAGATTGAAAATAAGAATGATATCCTAAAACGCCAACTCCAAGTGCTCTATGTTGCTCAGCAAATCTATGAGCTCTTGCCATTCCTGGTAAATTATAAGATTTTTTTACGAATTCATCCATTACTGCATTTAAAAATAAAGTATACGTTTCAATTGCATCTGTATCTTTTAATTCGTCCCAATGTAATAGGTTAATAGAACCTAAACAACATACAAATGAATTAAATGAATCTGTTGGTAGTTGAATTTCTGAACACAGGTTTGATGCTGTAATTTCTAAACCTAATTCTTTGTAGGGAGAATTATTATTTGAGTTATCTTTGAACATAATGTAAGGATAGCCAAATTCATTTCTTCTCTGAATAACTTTAGCCCAAATTTTACGTTTAGCTGCATCACCATCTTTCATTTCCTGAATCCATTGATCAGTAACTGTAACACCATATTGTAGATTTTGAATAGGATTTCCTTCTGTGCCTATTTCTAAAAATTCTAAAATATCATTATGTTCTACTGGTAACCATGCTGCGCATGCTCCTCTTCTTGCTTCTGATTGTTTACATACATCAACTGTCGTGTCATACATTCTAGCGTAGTGTACTGGTCCATCTGCTGTTCCTCCTGTAGAAATAGTAGCACCTCTTTCTCTAATGTTTCCTAAATAAATAGAAGTTCCTCCTCCGTATTTTGACATCATGCCAATTTCTCTCGAGCCATTTAAAATACTATCTAATGTGTCATCTACATTAGAACCGTAACAACTTATAGGAAGACCTTTATCTTTACCGAAGTTAATCCAAACCGGAGTGGACATACTGTAAAAACCTCTTGCCATGTAATCTTCAAATTTCTTTGCAAATCCTTCAACTTTTAAATACTTTTCTGCGGTGTTTGCAATGTCTTTGATTCGTTGTTCTGGTGTTTCAGTGATGTATCCTCGTGATAAAAATAATCTACTGTCATCATTTAACCAATAATATTTTGGTCTTGTTTCATCGCTTTTAATCGCGACAGGTTTCTCTGCGAGAGGTGTTCCGGCTTCTTTCATATTGTAAAATCTTTAATTAGTTTAAAATAAATCGTCTTCTGTAATTGACTTACTCTTCTTGTTGTAGTCAACTTGTTTCTTGTAAAAGAAGTCTCCTTCTTTTGTTGCTGTGATTTCTACATCAAACCATAATGTTTTTTCAATTTCACTAAGGTCAACGTCGAACACAGGCTTCATTCCTATTCTTGTTAATGAATTATTAAATCTATTCTGTATGAAGTTTTCAATGGTTTTTTTAGAAAGGAATTCTAATTCTCCTTTTTCAAAAATCCAATCTAGAATTTTAACTTCCGCAGCATATGCTTTTTTACATGCAGAATCAATAAGTTGTTCAAATTCTTCATCAAACCATTCTGGGTTTTCAGATTTAATAATGTTGATAATTTCAGATCCAAAATTACCATGAATTTCTTCTTCTTTAGATGTTGCTTCAACTACATTAGAAATACCCTTGAATAGATTTTTCTCTTTGTTAAATGACATCATAATTAGAAATTGGCTAAATAGACTAACATGCTCTATAAATAAAGAAAACAACAATACTGATTTAGTATACATTTTATCATCTCTAGATCTCGTCCCGTCTAAATATTTTTTTAAATAAGATATTCTATCTTTTATTGCAGGTATCTCTACAACATTTTGAAATTCTTTTTCTAATCCTAAGACTCTAAGTAATTGTGCGTAAGCATCTTTGTGTCTTACTTCAGATTCTGCAAATGTCATACCCACGTCACCTACTTCTGTAATAGGCATTCTCTTATATAGATCAGCCCAAAAAGTTTTTACATTAACCTCTATTTGAGCAATCGCAAGCATAGCTCTTTTAATAACTTCTCTTTCTGAATCAGAAACTTTAGTTTTAAAATCATCTATGTCTGTTGTAAAATTAAATTCAGTGTGAATCCAATATGAATGTCTAATAGCATCTTTGTATGCCAATAACTGTGGGTACTCATAAGGTAAAATGTTGACTCTAGGTGAAAAGATGTTCTTATTCATATTGTTGTTTATTTTTAGTAATTTATATATCAGTTGAATTACTAGTCTCTTGTTAAATTATTTTTTTATTTTTTTTTCTAGTTCATATGCCTTCTCATAATACGCATATGACGTCTTTTTGTAATCTTTTCTTTGGGAATATAAATCACTTAAAATCTTTTTTAAGATTGAATCTTCCTTTTTATAGACAACGCCGTTCTCACAAACAATTACATTCTCATCTTTTCTTCTTTCATTAATTTCAGGTTCAGTTACCTGTTCAATAAAAGATTCTGGTGAAATATTAAACTGTCTCATTATTGATGGATATAGCGAAGCGAAATCAAATGCACTTACTCCAGAATAATACCCAACAATTGGTTGCTTTACAAATGCACCTTCAAATTTACCTTCTTTAAGAGAATCTGCCTTTCCATATTCTACGCCTATTTTCTTATTAGTTTCAGCTAATTTTCTTGCCAACAAAGATTCTGTAATAGCCACAGGTGAAGAAGCTTTATAGAGAGGCATTCTGGTAATAGTTGCCAATGTTAAAAGAACTTCCATCGATCTTAATTGTTGATCAATATAGTATACTAAACATGAATCGATTACATTATAATAAATATATTTAGTAAAATCATTTTCATATAAATCTTGTAATGATCCACTATATTTAATTTTATTAATATCTAATACTGCACCTGAAACAAAATCTAATGAGTTTGATTCTTTTACTGCAACTGAACGATCATATTTATCATATAATTGCATATAATCAAGAATACCCATGTGAAGCGGTCTGCTATCATTTCTATCAAGTGATCCAGTAATAGCCACATCGTTCAGGTCGATTTGTAATCTTTTACATCTGTTTACTATATACTGCCAGTCATAGTTTATAAAGTTCCATCCTGTCATCATTGGGAATTTAGGTAAAAACTTATGAAGGAATGTATATAACATATTATACTCATTATCAAACTTATGATATGAGAATTCCCAGTCTTGATCGTAATTTTTTAAGTATTCATTAGTATCATCATTGATCTTTTTCACTTTATCATGTGGCATATCTTCTAAACCTAATACGATTGCTTTGCGCTCGGGTGTGATAATGGAAAATGATAGGATTCTACTTTTAGCTTCTTCTGGTTTTGGAAAGCCGTCTACTATTTCTGTTTCAATATCGACAAAGTATGTTCTTGGCATATTGAATTCATATATTTCTTCCTTGTCTTCTTCTGGCAAAGAATCCATGAAATATAATAAACTAAATTTATTAAATGATTTAGCGAAACCTCTTTTAAGTGGACGATCGTCCCAGTTTCTATATGTTTTGTCTTTGTATTTGTCTGTTTCTTTAGTGACTACCCAATTCTGAAATTGATTTACACCATATCTTTTGAATGAGACTTTACCTTCTTTATTATAGTAAGATATAATTAACTCATTACTGGTTTGTTCTATATCTAATAGCATTAATAATTATTTTTCTGACGGTTAACGTTCTCTTCTGCTTTTGCGAAGTAGTAATTATATGCAGTCTTAGCGTCTAAACCGATTGAAGATGCATAATTAATAAAGAAGTGTAGAATATCTACCCATTCCATATACAATTCTTTCTTATCTCCTTCAGACATATCAGAAATTTTTAATGTATTATATTTCGTAAAGTCTTTTTTCCAGTATTTCCATACTGCGTTTCCACTACCATCTTTAATTCCACCAAGAGCATCTGTCATTTCATGAACTTCATCCATTAGTGAGTGTGTGTTAACATGCCAGAAATCCATAATCTCTCTAATTGTCATATCATCGAAATTAATACCATAAGTTTGCTCTTGCATCTTTTTTTGGTTTTCCATGATATCTGATAAGTGTGTTGTTGATTTGTCGTAAAAATCTTTTACTTCTAAATCCTTACATTCGTTGTCAATGTTTGCCATAATTTAATTTGTTATATTATTAATATGATAGTTTGATTTAAAGTTTCAGTTTTTATAAGTCCATTTCTAAAACTTCTCCCCATTCTCTTTTTGAGTTTGTTTTTTCTTTAGTTTCTTCTGATTCTGGGTAAGGTTGTCCACCTACATTCCAAAACCAAGCTCCTTGATTTCCGTGCTTAACCATAAATTCCCAAGCTTTTGCATCATAGTTCATTGCTGATGGGAATGGGGGAGCAAATTCTGGTTTTACATCTGATGCAAATGCCTTAGGATGAGACCAAACTTTAGCTCTACCTAATTCACCATTTTGAATATTTCTAGAAACTGCAACTGCATTAAATTCAGCATCTGGCCATGCAATTTGTAAAGAGCGTTGTAAAACTCCAGTTGATATTGCTGACCATACTTCTTCTGGATATCCATGTTTTTCTGCTACATCATATGCAACTTTTACTGCAGCAGCGGTTACCAATTCATGTTTTAAACCTAAAGGAATAAATGTAGCATTGTTATCTTCTGCCCATTGTTTTGCAATTCTATTTAAATTAGGCATTGCCGCTATTCTTCTAAATTTAGCAATAGCACCTCTTTCAATACATATAGCTTGGTGATCTGATATTACTTTACCCGATGGCATAAACAGTACCAATTTTTTATTATATTTTTTTGCTAAATACGCAAGAGAAATTCCTGCAAATCCAAATCTGGGCTGTACATATACTAGTGTATCTGTTGGTGCCTTTTGTACTAATATATCTCCAAATCTACATTTAGATCCAAAGCCCATCATATCATCTCTCACTACATTAAATCCCTCATGATTCACAATAATTGGATCATCTAATGGATCTTGCCAATCTCCTGCTAAATCTAACCATGCTTGTCTATTTGGCATCATAAGATTTAAATCTTGATTCATCGTACTTGTCGTGTGTTTATTGTGAGCCATATTTAAAAGTTTGTTTTTGAATTATTATCTTTATATTTGTTATGATAATCTGTAATTTTTTCTACGGCTTCTTCTGCGGTATCGACAACTCTAAATAAATCAAAGTCTTCTTGACTAATTGCACCGTTAGTCCATAACGTATCTTGCATCCAATCAATAAGTCCGCTCCAGTATTTTTTACCTACAAGAACTATTGGATATTTTACATTATGTCCACATTGTGCAAGGGTGATGGCCTCAAATAGCTCATCGAGAGTGCCGACGCCACCTGGGAATATCACAAACCCCTGTGAGTATTTTAGGAACATTACTTTACGAGTAAAGAAATATCTATTCTCTACTCCAAGATCTACATATTCATTCATACTAGCCTCGAACGGTAATTCAATACCGACACCGATACTTTTTCCACCTGCATTATGAGCACCTTTGTTAGCAGCCTCCATAATACCAGGACCTCCACCAGTAATAACACCAAATCCAGCTTCTACTAAGAGTTTACCTAGTTTTTCTGCTTCTTTATAAATTTTATTAGTACTCAAGGTTCTTGCACTACCAAATACAGAAATACAAGGTCCTTTTAATTCATTAAATGTATCAAAACCCTTTGTGAATTCTCCTTGGATCCTTAGGATCTGCCATGCGTCTTCTGCCTTATTTTTCATCTTCATTATTTTACTCGTTTGGATATTCTCTACCCCATAAATATTTTGTCGTATTAGCATTAACTAAAATTTCTTTAGTAGGATGTTTAGCTAAATTAAAATCTCCGTCAAATATCCATGTATATGGAATTCTTTTTGTTGGTGATTTTATTCCATGACTAATTGCAATATGCTTATAGAAGAAACATGTTTTATCTTCTACGTTTAAATACTTTTGACTTTCCATTGGATTATTTGGATGATTTACTAATAAATCCATTTGTCTAATCCATTCTTCGGCATGTTTGTTTTCTGCGACAAACTGACCATTATCATCTATTGAATATTTTACTTTACCATTTAAGTTAACTCCTCCAAATATTTGTTGCATACCATCAAAGTGTCCAGTTCCACCAAATAAAATAGATTCGGGATCAACAAGATCGGGCCTACTCATTGCAACATATCTTGCTGTGTTTTTACATGGATATAAGGGTGATCTAAATCCTTGATGTTCTTTAAAATAAGCTTCTAATAGTTTAGCAAACTCCATCATTGTATAAGGTCTTTCGAGATCTTTAAGAATATGCACCATATCTTTAGCCGCTTTCTTAGGTCCTTCAATTAACCAATCTTTAACTTTTGTACCTTTGGGATAATAGATTTGAAATAAATCATTTCTAGCATGTCTATTTTCTACAAAATGTTCTCTAGTTTTTTCTTCTCCTTCTTTTATTAATCTTGTTATAGTTCCCCAATGTTCGTTAGAAAATGAGAAGACTATTGTATAATAAAGTAATTTTTCTAGATCAGTTTCATGTTGCATCATATAACAATATGGATGTTCATGCCAGTGTAATCTATGAGAAAATATTTGATAATCTTCTAAAAGTAATTGATCTTCTCTTTTATCAAACGCAGTACAAAATTCAAAGAACTTAGCCAATCTTTCTTCTTCAGTCCAATCTTTCATCCAACTCTCAGCTGGTTTTTTCTTTTTAAATTTAATATCCGTGTTTGTTCCACTATACGTTATGTTTTCATGATCGTAATGTGGATCATCGTCAAATGTAAATAGTACACTCATATTTTTGTTTTCTTTTTTTCTTTCTTTAATATCAGTTTCCATAATCTTCATTCATTTTTTTATACTCTTCAACTGATACTCCTGCGCTTTGTAAAACTTTGTCATCAGATGGAAATTGAGTCATATCATTAAATGTTTTTACTAAACCTAGATCTAACATAGCCTTTTGTCTACCGTATGGATGATCTTTAATAGAGGATGAATTCCACAAAGTGTCCATATTTATATGTGCATAATCAGGTCCTGGTTTTAAATAGTTTTCTATCCATCTAATAAAGTCACATGCTACATCTTCTGCATTATATGGAAGTGATCCTGTATCTTCATAAATCTTTGTCATTACTGCATCTAAAAACTCTTCAGACTTCTTACCCTTCTTTTCTACAGGATCTGCAAGATAACCAATACATTCTACTGCGTTAGTGCCATAATAGAACATCGATTCTCTATTCATAAATTCTGGATACCAGTCACATACATCTGCAATAACTGCAGCATACTGGAATCTATAAGCTCTTAAGCCATTGTCGGCATTCCACTTAAACATCCATTCACCTAATTCTCTTAAATCTTTTTTACCATCTGTTCTTAAGAAGTTTGCCATATCTCTGGCCATTCTTGGTGCAAATTCACATAAGAAATAATCTCCGCCTCTTTTATACACATATTCTGGTTCAGTAAAATTAGACATGCCTACGAATGAATCTTCGTTAACATTTGGCTTAGGTGGTTTTGGAAAAGCCGGAAATTGATATCCTACTGAAGTATAAAATGGTGTTGGATGATATTTTACCTTTTCACACATATCTTCAATAGTATCACAGTCATATAAATCAAATAAGATTGTATTGTGATATCCCGATGGTTTAGTTGCGTAATTAATTGCAGAGCCACATACTCTATGTAAAATAAAAATATAAAGCCATTCTTCTAATCCAAAAACATCCTGTCGACTAGTCCAATTTTTTGCAACCTCTTCTCTTTGAGGGTAAATTTTACCTGCTTGCATGTGCTCCCAGTATGGATGTTTATCTGTCCATCCATAAAAGCAATCATTTACGATTTGACTAAAACCTGCATATTTTCTTTCTACAACATCATATAATTCAATGTGTTCCATTAATGGGTCATTCATGCCGCTTTCAACATGAGGAACCATTCCTAAATTAGAAAGTTCTTGTTGCTTTAAAGCTAAGTTATAATATCTGATGAATTCATCATAATATTTTGTGGTTTTAATCTGCATTTTCTTCTAATATTTCCCATTTAAGAGGATCTCTATTTCTTTGGTATTGTTCCATGGACCACTCAAGATTTTCTGTTTCTAATTCTAAAACGTACGATGCATCTGCTGCGTGATATGGTGTGATTTTAATTTTATATTTTTTCATATATTAAAATAAGGATAGTGTTTGTTTAATTAAATTTTTATTTGGTTGATTTGTTTCCATATTCCATCTGTAATACTCTCTAGAAATATGAACAGATTTAGGCTTTTCCATAACATCGAATGTTAATTCTTCTTTTGCATTAAAATAAACTTCCGGGTGTTTATAAACTTTCCAGTTATTTCTTTTAGCCATATCATCAATACCTAAATTGATTTGATTCACAAGAGCATTGCGTTCTGACCATGTTCCAGCAAATGGCGTTCCTTTATAATAGCCTGTTTTTGGTAATGGTCTACTTTCGTTTTCAATAGGTAACACATTTACTATTTCAATATCACTAATACCTAAACCTATAAGTTCTTCTTCATATCTTTTTAGTAATGTTTTTACAGAATCAGATGGATTAGATTGTCTCATCAAATGATGTCTCACATCAATATTACCCATATAAACTGTTAAGCTTTTAATCCAAGGATATACATAACTTTGTAAACCTCTTTTTAGTGCACCGTGCATTGTTAGTCCATCATGTCGCTGACACATATAACCAGCTTGATACATTCCAAAAGAGTGACTATCGCCAAAACATAGTTTTTCTGTTTTATCTACATGATCTACTCTTTGTATATTCGTACACAATTCTGTTGCTTCTTCAATTCTAGTTTCAAGTGTTTTAAATAAATCAGTTCCTGCTTTAAGCCTAGTTTGAATCAGATTACCAATATCTGGCATATCATGGTGTAGGGAATATTTTTTAACGGGGGAAAATAACCTCATGAGTTGATGATATAAATCATCGTTAGAGCCTCCAAAAATATTAAACGTGCCTTTAAATTCCATACCGTGATCAATGAGAATTGCATCATAGTCGTTCCAATCGGTTTGATTAGATGTGATTACTTCGGCATTAGAATACCCTGCATTTTGTAATTGATTACATAGCATATGAGCCCATGCGCCTTTATGTGATGAGATTTTAGGGCTAATCTTACCAACTAGTGCACATATACCTACCCTAATCGATTTGTCGGTTTCCTTTTCTGTAAAAAATGTTAGTTCTGTCATAATTTATTTTATTGGATCTTCATTGTCTTTATAACCGTGCTTTTCAACATAGTTATCTAGTGCACCTAAATATGCAACTGCATCTAATAGATTGTCTTGTTTATAGTTATAAGAGTGTCGACTTAGTTTAAGTGCCACGAGTGCAGCATACATATCTGAGCCGTTTAGTTCTTTACCTGTCATGCCATTGAAAATCATAGCTGCTCTTCGCATACCTTCTTCGAATGGTCCATATTGACGTGATTTTTCTTCTGAGCGATTGTTTACTATTTCGTTAGCTTCAGATAGGATATTTGTTTTCTTTTTAGACATATAAAACGTTTAATAGTTATACACACAAACTTAAATTTGTTTAATTATATATTCGGTTTAATTCTGGTGCAACATAGAGATACACCCATGATTGATGATTACTTAATCATATATTACTGTGATCAGATTCATTGCTGTGTTACAGATCACTGGTGAACTTGTATTAATATAGTTTATTTTCGGCTTGTCGTTTTATAAACCATTCTAACTTGGTAGTGAAATATTTTATTTGTTCTACATCAAGACTATCAACTGCAATTGACAATTGGGCTTGATAATATTCGATCTTTGGCGTGTAGCCATTAGGATATCTGGATGCTCTTACTGATCCATGTCTCGTTTTGTTAAGAAATAACTGGTGTTCATGGTGTGGATTACTCATGTTTTAATTGTTTTATGAGGTATTAACCTCGATTAGTATACTACTAATATACCAAAAAAAAGCCAAACAAAAAAATGTTTGGCTAATTATTTTAATAAGTTACGAACAATTATTTACGTTTCTTAACTATGTCAAAAGAAAATGCTTCAAATGTTTTTAAATATTTCATCTTTCTCTTTTTCTTTTTCTTATATTCTTCTTCTGCATCACCTTGCCCTGCAGGTACATCACCTGAACCTAAAGTTCCATTTCCAGGTAATACGATTGGTCCCATTCCAGAAACATTAGCTATTCCAATGTTTTCTTCTACATATTGTGGAAGTCCATCGTGCTTTGTACTTGCAAAATCTTTAAGTTGTTTAAGCGTCATTGAATCTGCTAATTCTTGTACTTCGGCGCTAGCATCTTTAGGATCTAGTTCACCTTTTTTTAAAGCGTAAGCCATTCCCATTAATTTTTGTTGTGCAACTGAAGTACTAGGCATGATTAATATTTTGGAGTTTCAATGATCTTTAACTTAATAAGCTCATCGATAAATTCTCTCTTTTTTATTTTATCAATTCTACTAATAATAGTTTTATCTCCTTCTACAAAATCAGAACCATCAAAGTAATATGAGTTACCATTATTGGCTGCTATTGTTATAACGTTACCCATCATAAAGTCAGAAGGGCATCTTCTAGCGCCTGATAAACTTTTTACAACGTCTTTTCCCCATGCAGATAAACCATCTTGCTCATGTACTGATCCGTTAGATCTAATTGGATTTCCCGGTAATGCCTGTACAGCGTCACCTTCTGGTGTTCCTTCAACTGCATAAAAGTATGCAAGAATAGCGTTAGCTAATGCTTCGTCTCTGCCTTCTTTTAATCTTGCTTCGTTAAGAAATTGTTCAAATAATTTTAAGTGCTTCATAGTTAGTTTTTGATTTTATAGATTAGTATATGTCAAGACTTTCATCATCTTCTAGAAGACTAGCTAATTTTACAACATCTTTGGCTCTACATAATGTAGCAGAATATCTATAGTCATCGTCATGCCATCCCAATAACATACCCTTCCACTTATATATCGAAACGTCGGCATCACCATGTGGGTCTTCATCACCAAAACCGCCTAGTGAAAAAGATTTAACCAATCTACCTTTTTCCTCTACTGTTTCAGGGAAGTATTCACCTAACCAAACTAGATCGTCTAGATATGACACACCGAATGCGTCTAACACTGGCTCCCATTTAGAGTCTGCTTCATCACCACCTAGGCCGTCGTCTCCACTATCTGATAAAGGCGTAAAATCACTAACCTTATATTTTTTAGCTTTATTTTTATTAGGTTTGCTCCACTGGCCTCCGTAAATTGACCATCCCCCTTTTCCATCTTCATAACTATTTAATATCGTGGAGCTTTTCTCCGTATCTAATGGAAAACCATGCTCCTTTTGATGAGTTTCTTCTGCTTTCTTCACGTTTTCTTTATCCCATATATTAATAGACGTATATTCATAGCCTTTGAAACCGGTTTTGATTCTAAGTAAATAGCCATTAAACTCAGTTTCTAATCCTTTAAGAACTCCGGATTTCTTCATTTGGTCATAAGCTTTTTCAACTCCGATACCTGTATTGAGAAGTTCTTCAAATCCGTCTATTATTGGGCCGTTCCAGCCTTCGTTTAGCTTCTGTGAAGCTACAAATGCTTCGAATAATTTTACATGTTTCAAAGTTGTTTTTGTAATTTTAGATTCGTTAAAACGACCTCCGTCCCAGTCCCATTTCCTGCCTTTACCGTCTGCACCGTTACCTAAGTAACCATACATGCCTTTTGTAAAGCCGTCAAAGAAGATAGCTGCTCCATCGCTCATAATGTCATCAGAACAATATTCTCTAGCTTCATCTTCGTCGTATGCCTCTACATAAGCACTACCTTCTTCAAAAGAAAATAAGATTCCTTTTTTAAATTCTAGTTTATCTCCATGGAACCATGCGTCATCTTCTAGATCTTCCCTTGGTTCATCGAACATGTCGAAATCTGGAAATTCTGAAATACCATAAGCTAACGCTTCTTTTTCTGTTTTAAAGAAATTACACTGAGTGTAATCACCTGCTTTTTCTACTACGTAAAATATTTTTGCCATTTTAATTGTTTTTTATTTTAATTGTTTTTATTATATATCTTTAAAATCTTGTTTGTTTTATTTTTATGATTACAAGAAAGGACTAATACCCATATCGGTATGCATAATCGAAATCTTCTATCCTTTGTATTTCAATCTTAAGTTCGTGTGCATGTTTCAAGATATCCTCATCATACCATGTTGGTGCATCTCCATATTTATCTTTTGATTTTTTTTGACCGTCAATACTATATTGGTACTTTCTGAAAATACTAAGAATTCTTGACATATGACTAGATGCATGTGAAATTGTCACTTCTTTGCCGTTTGATGCACTACCTATAGTAACATTATCATCCTTTCCTACCTTTCCAAATTCTTTTATACCATCTTTAATTTGCTCAGTTAAATCATCAATAGCATCCTTAACCATTTTACCTAAAGGAAGTTTAGTAGCACCGGCCTGTAAAATGTCTTCATATCTTTTTAAGTTCTCAGATTTAAAGTCTCTATCGTTTTTATATGCAATGGCTCCAACTTTTTCAGAATCTCTCTGTTCTATCTTGTCTATTGTCGAATATCTTTGCTGTAATGAATCAACATCAATGATAACAGCTCTATCTGCAACATCTACGATTCTTTTTACACTAATAAGACCAGTTCCTTGATATCCTTTATTTGTCTTATTAATACCTATAGTTTCTTCGCCTCTTTTCTTATCTGTTGCTAAACTCCTAGGACTAAGATATTTTCCTGACATTCTTTGGTGTTTAGGAAGATCTTTGTAAGATAAACTTCTATCGATAAAGAATTTATTATTTTCATCAGCAACACACAGCACGTATTCATTTCCTGGGATAATTTGATCGCTTTTCGATGACTCGGGATCTGCGTATGGGTTAACCTTTTCGTTATCAGAAATGTAGAAAGTAATTGTGTTTTTACCTTTAGCGTCATACGCGTCCTTTGGTGTTGTTACAATTAAATCATCATCTTGTATTTTATCTAGTGCTATTTTAGTTTTACCATATACTGCTTTAGGCAACGTACTGTGTACACCACCTCCGTTGAATAAATCTCTAAGTATTTGTGAGCTAAATGCCTCGTTTAATTTCTGTGAAGCTACAAATGCTTCAAACAATTTTACGTGTTTCATTTTTGCCATTTTAATTGTTTTGTTTTTATTATATATCTTTAAAATCAATCTAATGATCCGTGCTTTCCTGATGACATTGCTTTTCCAAAATTATCACTACGTTCAGTTCTATATGAAATATATGCAGGATCAGAGTTGTGGTTTTTACCACCTGCTCCATAATAAGACGATAACAAATACGTGTGTATTTTTTCATCTTGTTTACCAAATGATTTATCTGCGTCTTTGACTAATTTAATTATTTTATTTATTTTAGAAGAATTAAATGGTCCATTGATTTCTGTTGATTCTGGATTAAAAGAACTAGTTCCAGTTTGAACTTTAATAGATTGTAAAGTTTCAGGTATCCCTTTTATTAGTTTGATAAAATCTTTAAGGGAATCTGCACTACCTGACCATGAAGATTCTATCTTTTTACCATTAACCGTAGAATATGAATATTCTATTTTCTCATTAATATATTGTTTAAATAACTTTACGTGCTTCATTTTAGTGATTGTTCATTATATCTATTAAACTGTTAGCTGTTCCATTATTAAAAGAATAGCTTGAGTTTGCTAATCCAATTGTACTATAATTAGTACCTGATGAATGATCAAACATAATTCCGCCGTCTGATGAATTATATTCATCTAATACAAACATTAATTCGTAAATTTCTTGAAACATTTTATCTTTAACCTTTGAGTCAATTCCACCGCCACATGTAACTGCGATTAAAAATGTTCTTCTACCTCCTGGATTAAAGTTTGCTCTTCCTTCAATTTTGCCGCCAACAGTAGATCTCATTGTACCTGACCATCCACCTGCTGCAGGAACTGAAGATTGTTCAATTTCATATTTCTTATATTTCTTAATTACTTTAGAAATAGCTTCTGCAAGTTTTACAGCATTTCTTCCTTGAAATATATCGTAAGAATCTTTTGCAGTATCACCTTGTACCATTAATGGTTCTTTATAACTTGGTAATTTGCCTGATTTTAAAATAGATTCAACGTCGTTTAAAACTCCGCTATATGAATCTCCCCATTTTTCTACTGCTATTTTGGCAAGTCTAAGTTTGTCTTCTAGTTTAACTTTAATTCCTTTTTTATTAAAAGAAATTGATTCATTTAAAAAAGATTCAAGTAATTTAATATGTTTCATTTTTATAAATGTTTTTATTTTTAGTTAGAGTTATTTAGTCAGGATCCAGCCAATAGCCACATCACCAATAGTCTCTTCAATGTCTGCACTATTTTCCCAGAATTTTGGATCTGCTATACCATGGCGAGTACCTGATAAATACGTAATCACATATACTGGATATGAACCGTCTTTAACTAATTCCCATTGATATTCTTTTTTATAGTCAAGATCTTCTAGTTCTTCACCGATTTCTTCAAAAGAATCTGCTTTCTTTACTACCTTCTTTAAGGCCTTGAGCATTTTCGTAGTTTCTACGATTGTAGAATACTCATTTACAAATGACTCAAATGTTGGTATGCGTTTCATTTTTATAAATGTTTTTTTGATTACCAAGCGTAATCGAAGGTTTTGATTTTATTAATTCTATCTTTGATATTCTTAGCGTAGTTTTTAGTTTCTCTTTCGTACCAACTCTCAGCTGAACCATATCTTTCTTTAGATTCTTCACCTTGTCTAACATAATCACAATATCTAGAATAGTCATCTAATATATTTGACATGTGATTAGAAGCATCTCTTAATTTAACAACAGATCCTCTTTTGTTTGTTCCGATCATGATTTCACCATATTTGGTTTTCTCACCTTTTTTTAATCCATTTTGAATTTGTGCAGTTAATTCGTCAATTGCATCCGAGACCATTTTATCTAGTGGTAATTTAGCTGCGTTGTTCGCTAAAATAGTTTCGTATCTTTTCTTGTTTTCAGATTTAAAATCATCATGTGATTTAAATGCTGTAGCTCCTGATTTTGCAGCGTGTCTATCATTTCTTTTGTTTACAGTTGAATACTTTTGTTGTAATAAATCAACATTAATGACAATAGCTCTATCCGCAACTTCTGCAATTCTCTTTACGTTATAAAGTCCAGTTGCATCCCATCCTTTGTATTTTTTACCAATACCTATTGAATCTGTTGGGTTATTATCTACTTGTTTAAGATTTCTATCCCTGTTTTTTGAGCGGCCATATCTACTAGATGAAGACCAAACTTGATCATAGAATTTATTACCACCAGAAGTAACAGCTAATAAATAACCTCCACCTGGAATAACTTTATTGCCTTGATATGCATCATAAGGTGCATGTGGATTTTCTTTTTCATTGTCTGAAATATAGAAAATAATAGAATTTGATTGTTTTGCTTTATATGCGGTTTGTGGATCAGTAGTAATAAGATCTTCATCTTGTACTTTATCTAATGCTACTTTAGTAGAACCATAAAATGCGCTTGCTAAGTGTTTGTCTAATTTACCAGATTTTCCTCTAAATAGCTCAGCAAGTCTTTGTGAACCAAATGCTTCAGTAACTAATTCGTTAGATAATGAATTTACGAATTCACTAAAGCTTTCATAAATAAATATTGTTTTGTTTTTTGGTGTTTCCATTTTTATATTTGATGTATTTTCTTTTACTAATTTTGGATTTTTATTCAAAAGCTCTTCCATGTCTATTTCAGTTAATGACATAAAACTATTTTCTCCATACTTTTTAGATAATTTATCTGCTTTTTTAATATCTATCACTCTAGTTAAATCATCGTAATCTAAAGTTGCTACTCCAAATTCTCCAAACATTTCTTCTGCCATTGCATTTGCAATTTTAAAAGGAGTTGCCTTTTCATTAAGTGTAACTTCTGTTGATGGAGTAATTGATTTTAAGATTCTCATACCTGTTTTAGAAAGAGAGATACCATCTTCGCTTACATTAAAATATGGTGTGTTTCTTCTTAACCATCTTGTAGAATCAGTTGTCATTTCCTTAACAATACTTTTAAATTCTTCTTGGGAAATTTTACCATCTTTAATAGCTTCTAATACTTTATTTCTAATTTTAGCTGCTTTACCAACAGTTTTTGCAGGATGGTTTTCAGTATATTTTCTCTTAACTGTGATGTTTCTTTCTTCTAATGGTTCTTCGTTAATATCCATGTGATAATATTATTGTTTTTTATTATATATTCTTGATAAATTGATCGAATGTTAATGTTGCTATTTCAGCCTCTTCTAAAACCCCCATAGAATCTTCCAGTTTAGATTTTAATTCATTATACATATCATGTACTGGCTTAGGTGTTAGCTTCTTAAATAGCTTCTCATCGCCATCTAACATTGCGTTTCTTACTTGTGTTGCTGATATATTCTTACCAGTTCTTGGTATTTCATAAAGTCCAAAATCAGTTCTAACACCAAGATCTTCTCTATATTCTGGTTTATCTACTTGAAATCCATAAGTTTTCATTCTATCGCTTCCGGTTCCCCATAATACTGGTTCATATTTTGGCCTCATTGCATTAAACATAGTGTCAATACCACCTGTTGGAATTACGAAAACTTCTTCAATTGGATATTTAGATTTTAATCTATTGATCATTTCAACTTGAGTTTCCTCATCATAAGGTCTCTTAAATGCATCTTCTTTTTTCTTGTTCTTGGCTTTTACTAATAAGATTACAACCGGGTGGCCATTTTGCTTATGAATAGTTTCAACTACTTTAGCATGACCCAATGTAAAGGGCTGGAATCTACCAACAAACATATTTACTAATTTCTTACCGTGTTCTGGATAATCTACCTTTAACGCTTCTAAAACAGGAGATTCATTATATTGTAATTTTTGATTTAACAAATATGATTTAAAATTAAGAACATCATTTTCATTTGTTTTTGCCATTACTATTGCATCTATACTATCAACTATTTCATTGATCTGTGACATTAAATCTTTATTAATAATATCTGTTTCTTTGTTTCTCTTTTTTCTAAAACTACCTAAAGCTATTTTATACAATTCTGATAAAACTTTATTTTGTATTAATGATAGTGTTTTTTCATTTGTGATAAAGGCTGGGTTTAATTTAAAACCTTTGTTTTCTGAAAAATCTGCAGAATTAAAGCTAGCTCCTACATATTTAGAAGCATTCTTTTCAATGTATGCATTGAAGATGTGTGAAATTAATTCAATATATCTTTCTGCTGAATCTTCTGATTCTAAAGAAATTTCTTCAAGATTAAACTCTGTAATATACTCTACTAAATCTAATATAGCGATCTGATACATGTCAGATGGCTCTCTTTTTTGAATATCCTTTCTGTCAAATCTTTCAAGTTTAAAACTTTTTGGATTTTTACCTTCATAGAAGTTTACTATTAAACCGTCTATGTCATTATCTAAATTAGAATTTAAAGTTGGATTATTAAGACCTATGTTGAATATATTAAATATGGCTCTTGTAAAAGATTGATCTTTGAATTTGATTTTAAAATCAGAATCAGAAAGTTCTAGTAATCTAATTAAGTCATCTTTTTGATTTGATTGTAAAACTCCTTGAAATATAACAGGTGGTTTTTGTACCCCTAATAATTCTGCCCACTTATTTAAGATCTGTGGATCTCTAATAACTTTTTTAATTTGTGTAGGGTTTTTAGGATTTAATATTTGTATGTGTGTTAGTATTAGATGGTTTTTAGGAAGACTTTCGTATTCGATATCTACTGTTTTGTTGTCTATCATGTAGTCAAATCCGAATTTCCAATCATGTGGCATATCTTCTTTTACATCTTTAGGAATAGCCTTAAAGTAATTAATACCATTTTCATAGTATCTTACCATAGTTCTATCTACTTTATCCATTTTATGTTTAGAACCGCTTTTAAAATATTCATAACCGGTACTAGTACTTTTAACATGAAACGAAGATGCTTGTATTTTTTCCGATACAACACATGTTAATTTCAACATTGAATTAAAGTCATTAATGTTAGTTGATTGAAAATATGTTCTTAAATTTTGTAATGCCATTATCTTCCGTATTTTATGATACCCATTAATTGATTAATGGCTGCAAACGTACCTGTTAATTTCATTGTTTTTCCTTTGTACACAAAAACTATTCCTTCAGTTGGTATAATAGATTCTATTCCTCCAATTCTATCTAATCTGGCAAGTTCAGCTTCTACTCTTGCAATTTGAGCTTCACCTCCGGTTTTTTTAATAGCTTCAGCTTCTGTTCTTATTTGATTATGTAATCTTTGCATTTCCTTGTCTGGATTTGCTGCTACAAAATTAGAAGCATTTTTAAGAATTATAGATCCTAGTTCTAAGAATAAATCTTCAAACGGTCTAATGTTTTCTTTATATTTCTTTTTAACATCTTCTTTGTCAAATTTCTTAATAAGAGATGCTTTATCTTTACCTAACGATTTGTCTAAAGATCTCATGTTTAAAGTCTTCTTATCACCATAAGCCCATCTTAATAATAAACCTTCTTTATAATCTTGTTCTGTATCTGGAAAGTTTCTATCTATAGTTTCTCTCCACCACATTTCGTGATATCTTGAAACTGAATCAGTATCTAATAAACCATAACGATCTCTTAGTGCTTCAATCTTTTTGATGAATTTAGATTGATTTTTTTCGAAATCAATATCTTTTCCTAATTTTAATATTTGAGGGGGAATTATTGTAAATGTTTTTTGAACATCAGCATCAACTTCTTTTAATGCGGAAACCAGCTCTCCTGCTATTTTTTGCTCTCCAATAATATTTCCATTTCCATCAGTTTCCTTAATATCATGGAATTGTAAAACATCTCTTTCATAATAAATAACATTAGGATTCTTAGAGTAAATTAATTCCATATTAATAAAGTTCTTACCTTCATTAAATATAGACTGATCCTTCATCTTTGGAAGAGCTTCATTTAGGTCTTTAGCAGCAAACACGTATGTTTCTCTTACTAAGGGAACTTCATGCTGTTCAAACATTTTTATAATACCGGCTAAATCGACTGGGCTAATTAATTGGCCTTTATTTCTAGAAAATAGAGTAACTCCGTTTCTTACGGTGGCAAATAAATTTTGGCCGTCTGTTTTTTCTGTTGCAACCTCTTCAAAGTTTAATTCTCCTTGAAGACCAGCTTCAACAATTTTTTTAAAGTCACCGAATGTTAAATCTTTTTCATCAAATGGATGTGACATATGGCCCGCTGCTCCACCTTCTAAAATAAGGGACTCAGTTGTACTAGTACGTACACTCTCAGTTATAAATTCATTGAAATTAGTAAAGATCTTCATAAGGTATTTATCTTATTTTATTATTGTCCTAACGAGCTAGTTAGCATACCAACTGCAGTACCATAATCTCCATCTGCTTTAGATAAAATACCGTCTATAACTTTTTTAGATTTAGCTTCGTCAAAATCTTCTCCAAATGCTTTTTGTAAAACAGTTACCGCATATTCTTCAAATTCTTCATCTGAATTAACTTCAGCTTCAGTAACTACTGATTCTGCAACGTTGCTTTCCCACCATGATTCAAGTTTTTCAAATTCTGAAGTGCCCATATTAGATCTCATAAAATCTTCCACATCATCATAATCATCTTTTTCATCTTGATAATAACCAGGAGTATCGATATAATCTTTACCCATTATCTTTTTAATTTGAGCTTCTCCCATTCCATCAATTTCTATTAAGAATTTTTCGAAATCTGTTGTGTTTTTAAAGCCTTTAGCTTCAGTAACTACTGATTCATTATATAAGTGAACATAGTTACTGTTTTTTTCAGAATAAATTGACTTGATTTCAAATTCTTTTTGTCCTTTGGTATAATATGCTTTAAAGAATAAATTTTCATCAAACTCTCCAAAGAAATGATCTGATTTGCCAATAAAGAATTCTGCGTTTGGATAAATTTCAAGAACCTCTTCTTGTGTAGTTGCTTTTAAAACAGCCTCGTCAAACTCTTTAACAAATTTAGCTTCAGTAACCCCTGATTCGCTTAATGAATTTCTTAAACCACAATATTCACATTCTACAGTTCCGTCTTTGTCAATTTCTTTGTATGCATGTCCTTTTTTATTTGAACATTTTGGGTGTGATTCAGTAACTACTGATTCTTCAATATATTCTTCTAGACCAGCGTCGTCCCAACCATCTTCAGATGCTAAAACTGCTTGCAGATCTTCTCTTGAACCTGTCATTTCAACCTCTGGCCAACCACTTGGTCCACTAGGATCTAAAACTTTCATTTTAACGTTATGTTTCTTTAAAAGTTTTTTAAGTATCTTTGATTTAGGATCCATTGCATCCATTACTACAGTAGCTTCATTATAACTTACAATGTCAGAATATTTAATCTCATGTTCTTCTCCGTCTTGATCTAATCCAAAGATTGTTTTATCTCCCCACATATCATCATTGTTATCGTTGCCATTACCATATGCATAAATAACATACTCTTGTCCATTTCCTAATTGAATCATGCCATCATCTGCTTTCATAGCTTTCATTAAAGACTTTTTATCATATGATTTCTCATTGATAGCATCTCCTTCGTCATACGCAAATGACTCAAACATGTTAAACGCATTTAATAAAGCTTGACCTGAAGCTTCTTCTTTAATACTCTCTAAATAAAGAGCAGTACCTTCAACAATTCCGATTCCTGACCAACCAGCTGCATTTGCAAGGTCACTATAATGTTTATCTAAAATTCTTTTTGTAGTAGTAGCACCTATTGTTAAAAAGTGATTACCTAAACCTGCTACTTTTAATTCAAATGAACCTATTCTACCTTTAATATTCTTAGATATAACTTTCTCTCTGTGGAAATTAGCATCTGTCATCGCTTCTTCAAAAAGATACTTAATACAACCTAATGTACCTACTTTGTCCATTGCACCAAAATCTGTTAGTTTCTTAGTAAATAAATTTTTATAAACTGTTAAAACTTTTTTTGCGTCTCTTTTATATTGAACTGAAATAGCTTCATTTACTGAAGTAGTTAAAGATTCAAACGCTGGATAAACATCATCATATCCTTTACCGTAAATGTCTGCCATTAACCATTCTTTGTTGGCTTCATCCCATAAGTATACGAATTCAGCACCGCCGCCATCAGCAACATCCCTTAGATATTTAGATATATTAGCAACTTTACCCTTAGACGCTGTAAAGTTCCCGTAGAAATTAATCTTCTTAACATCTTTATCTAAACCCGAACTGTCTCCATTCTTAAGAATAAAATCTACATTTTTACCATCTTTAAAAGTTGAAGTTATAATAGGTAATATGTTTTCAGGATATGAATCATAATGCATATATACAGAAGTGATATTTCCTTTTTTATCGATTTTACCAATTTGTCCTCTAGTTCCTTCTTCAATTAAAACAGTTGCTTCGTTAATCTCAGCGCCTCTTAACTTAGTAAAAAATTCGATTCTTTGCTCTTCAGTTAATTCTTTGATAGAAGTAACTTTAAATTCACCAAGTAAATTTTTATATGTTTCTGCTTCAGTACTTCTTTTAGTAGAGTTTTCTTCTTCTACTTGTCTAGATCTATTGATTTGTGATTCAGTAGAAAACTGATCAAAAGATTTTAATTTATACATAGTGTTGTTATTTTTTTGTATGTTATTATTTTATTATATATCTCCTTCAAAATCTACATTTTTTATATCATACTTAAACTTCTGTTCCTTGTAGATCCTTTGTCTTTCTTTGGAGTGTCTTATTAGATAGTTGTCCCAATCAGGAGAACTTAAATCATCTACAAAATCTATAATATTGACCGAGTCTTTAGAGCTATGTTGCCTTAAACCTCTACCGATAGATTGTCTAATAATTACTTCCGATTTAAATGATTCTGTGAAGAATATGTTGTGGATTTTCTTGATGGATATACCAGTTGAGAATGTACCATATGAAGCGACAATGACGACTTGGTTTCCAGCTTCCATTTTCTTTTTGTGTTCTTCCCTAATATCTTTATCAATTCCACCATCAACATAATAAACAGATTTATCACTCTCTTGTCTGAGTTTTTCATATATTTTTTTACCATGTTCAATTCTATGAAAAAGAACTAAACTATTACCCTTAACCCTGGAGATAATACTTGTTATAAAATTAAGTCTTCCAGGTGAATTGATCACATAGTTTTGCTCAAATTTAAAAACGTCTTTACTTTCATATCTATTCTGGGACATTTCTCTAAATGCGTCTTTTGTAGATTGAGGTGCATAGTCCATTTTAATTACCTTTACTTTACAACCTGCTATATGCCCTTCGTTTTGTAAATAATGTGCACTTATTTCTGTAATTAATGGACCAGTATATGCCATTAGAGTTAATCTATCTAATGTGCCTTCTTTTGGAATAGTTCCAGATAAACCATATTTATAATCTGCATTAATACACTTTTGTAAAATAGTTTTAATAGAGGCTGATTTTGCTTTGTGTGTTTCATCAACAATTACTGCATCAAATTCTGCAAAATATGCTTTATCTTTTTTAACAAGTGATTGATATGTTCCAATAATAACATTCCTACCTGGCCTTAATTTTTGACCACTGTATATTTGCTGTACCTTAATATCTATTGCATTTCTATAATTATAGTCTAGAAAATCTTCACTCGCTTGTACAACTAATGATACATTGGGTACAATAAATAAAATCTTTTTTGCTTTTTGTTGTTCTAGTAAATATGATACTGTTAAGAATGATATCAGTGTTTTACCCGCAGAAGTTGCAAGCTCACTTAAGCATCTTCTAAATTTTAGTATATTAAATGCTGCCTCTATTTGATAATCTCTTGGAGTTATCTCTGACTTTTCGAAAAAGTCTAAAGCCCATTTTGTAAATTTTTCTTGATTAATATTGGTATCAAACATGTCAGTAATACCATTGAGTTTAAACTCAAATTTATATTCTTTACATATCTGCATGACTTCTCTCCATAATCCTGAAGGAATCCATTTATCATCTTTTATATATGAAACATATCCATCCCATAAACCCTTTTTAACCAAAGGATTAAATCGCCATGAATCAATTCTTCTATTTAAAGAAATATTGAGTTGTTCCAGTTCTAATTCAGTTGCTTCATCAATACGTAGCAACTGTTTATTTTCAGTTAAACTAAGCTCCACATTGTTAGAGCATTTTTATTTTTCGTTATAGATCTTTTAATGCTAGTCTATTACGAATGGCAAATCCCATATTATCTAGGGTTTTTACCGAATCTTTAAAAAACTCAACTTGATTTTCTAGATGAGACAATATCATGTTTTCGTCTGCTAAGTCTGTCTCTATAAATCTTTCTTTTTGTTTTTCTCCGAGTTTATAATCATATTCATAGTATCTAATATAGGCTTCTCTATATCTAATAGCTACTTTTGCTTTTTGTTCTTTTACTTTCATATTTAAATACGACATTTGTTCTACTAGAGATTGACGCGAAGATAAAACTTCAGCAATTGTTTCTTCCATTAAATTTAAGTTTCTCAAACTCTGTGCCAACTTTTTTATATTGTTTGTCCACTCAGTTCTTTGTCTACTTAATTTTCCGTCTAATGCTAGTATGTTTTCTTTAGTCATATTAAAATAATGATTTCTTGTTAGGATTTGGTTTAATAAATTTTGATGTTATTTGCCTCTTCTTAAATTTAGGTTTTGGCATTTCCATTTCTGGAGAATTGACGCTAAGATCTAATGGCTTGAAATCTATCAAAAGTTTCATACCCTTAAATCTATCACTGTCTTTTTGGAACTCATCAAAGTTATCCTCAACCATGTTGTTAATCGTTTCTATACATACCATAAATCTAATTGATTAGAAGTGAAATAATTATCGATCTTTTTGTGAGCATCGATTTTAAGCTCAAAACACTTCAATATTAAATCATTTAGATCCTTAATATTATATGTATCTAGTTTATTTTCGCTAAGAAATTTAGTCCACATAAAAACGGGACGTCCTTTCTTTAACTTTTCTGCCATTTTCTTTTTACCCGTTGCGTCATTATCAAACATATACCTAACAGTTGGTATCTCATCAAAATCATCAGTTGATCTACCTGCAGTTGCTAAGGCCAACGAGTTATTCATGAATTTAGCATCTAAAGGACCTTCGAACATTGTTATTGGTCTTTGGAAATTTAATTGCATAATTCCAAAAAGTGTTGATATCTTTGTAAGTGTGTTTAGTTCCTCATTGCTCATTTCTAATGGCTTACCCATTTCTTCATATAATTTTGGCAAATCATAAGTTAAATATCTCTGTCCATACCCTTTCATTCTACGTGTCTGTGCACCTATAATTTTGCCATCTGTACTATAATTAAGAATCCACAAACGAAACTCTTTATCTGAATATAGAAATTCTTCAGATCGATTATGTAATAACCTATCTTTTAATTGAAACCAAATCCAATCACCTGGTTCTATTACTTTAGCTTTAAAATGTTTCTTGAATTCTTCAACATCAATTGCTAGATTATGTATCTTTTCTAGCGCCTGGTGTTTCAATACAGACTCTGGGTTTACCTGTATTTTATTTTGTTTGATGTAATCGATAACCATAAAAGAGTCATTAGATGTGTCCATCTTAACATCATGATCCTTTAAAAAAGAATATAGATTAGTATGATAACTACAATTATAACAATGATACTGTAGTGTATCCCAAAATATATTACCTCTTTTCTTGGTATCGTCCGAGTGAGAATCGCCACAATAGGGACATGCACAGGTTATTCGCCCATGCATGTCCTTTAGTAGCTTCTTATTAGGAGTAGAATGTATTTGAGATACTACTTGCTTAAGTGCATATCTTATTTTATCCTTTAACTCTTCAGTAAGTTCTATATTGTTATTAGATGTCGAGGTCATTCAAGAAAGAATCTAGATCATCATCTGTTGATACACTTGAAGTTGATTCCGACGTTGAAGTCACTGGTGCTGCCGCTGGTTTTTCTTTTACTGCTGTTGCAGTTTTAGTTGCTGCCTTTGGAGCACTTGATGTCATCGATGCAATTGAATCACCCGGATTAAGATACATTCTTAATACATCATTTACAAATGATCTTGTATCTTCGTCCCATGCTTGATAATCATATCCTTTTAATGAAGGAGCTGCTTCTAACTCTTCTTTGATAGTAGTCATAGTTTCTTTACTACGTTCTGCCGGGGCATCGCCCATAATAATAGCTGACTTACTAGAAGAAAATTTAGATGTATCGTAGTTATTATATTCACCTTGTCTAGTGATAACTAACTCAAAGTTTTTACCTTCGAATAAATCGAATACTTGTGTTGGCTCACCAAAGTTTGGTTTTAATTCTGCGTCTATCTTTTCTTTAATTTTATATCCAAATTTAAATACTTTGTAAGTACCTTCTAGTTCTGGATTTTGTGGATCTTTTACGATCTTTACTAAAGAATAGTATTGTTGGCGTCTTTTTAGTTTATCTGAAGATTTTCTATCTACAGCTGAATCTGATTTACGCAACTTCCAAAATACATCTGCGATAGGGCATTTTTCTCCGATTGTTGCTGGAGAATCAACTAATTTACCATCGCCACTAGAGTTTGTTAACCAGTGTACATATTTTTGGATTAGGGAATTACGAGGGTTTTCTGGATTTGGCACAAAACGTATTAATGCTTTGTAAGTTCCGTCTTTACCATCGTCTGCTGTTGGTTTGTAGATCTCGTTAGTAGAACTACTTGCTTGTACTTGGTGCGTTTCTACGTCTTCCACGCCCAAGTTAAAAATGTCAAATGAATCACTCATACCTTTAAATTGTTTAGTTTGTTAAAATTGTTAATTGTTTACCTTGAAATTACTTTAATGTTCTTTCGTTTCCTTATATTGTATAATAATAAATAGTTTCAATTAATTGTTAAGATTGCTCCAGAAGGTTCCTTCCATTTATTCTCCTTTAACTTAATCAGTCCTGATTTGTGAAGTAACTCTGACGCTTGCTTTTCAGTAAGCTGGTTCGCTATCACCATTTTTTGTAGGATGCTTAATAAACGAAGGTAATCTGTTGTAACTAACATGTAATTAATACTTTTGTTATTATACTTATTATATATCTAACCTTTAATTTGTTTCACCTGGGATTAATTTTAATTTTTTTTAAAATAAAATGAAACAGTTTTTCGGCAAGTGCATATAACAAATGTTAGTTAAGCCAGAAGTTAGATTAGGCTTGGAGGTTTGAAACGTATGCTGCGAGAAAATAAGCGTCAACTAAGTCATCCAAAGGCTTCGGGATCTTCTTCCCAATTTCTAGGTCTTTAACTATTTTCCACAAAGGGCTTTTAGCCAAGATTTGGTCTTCGTTCACATTTTTTTGGTAAGCTTCAAATAATTGTAGTTTATTCATATTACCTTTACCTGCAAACTTCTTAATTGTGGTAGGAGCAACAGTAAGTAAATCTTCTGGATTTAAGGTCTTTAAAAGTTTAAGCTTTAAGATTGCGGCTCCTGCTGCCATGTCAATCATATTATTAGTTCCCATCTTAGAACCATAAGAAGTACCTTCAAATGCTATAGTGAAACCATCACCTTCAAAAGAATTTTGTAATATTAGGTTGATTAAATCATCAGCCATTTTATCATATCTCTTTACCTTTAAGAGTTCGGCACTTGAGAAAGATTCATTGTTTGTAAAATCAGGTTGATTAACTAAAGTAACATCTTCTAATAAAGAAATCTCTTCTTGAAGTCTTTGTTCTGCTTTAGTTCCTGTTTTTGGTTTTATGTAACTAATAAAATGATAACTCTTTTTTTTATCATTATATATGGCTAAACCTGGAGAATTTAAAGAAAAATCTACTGCTAAGTAATTCATTTACAGTTTTTTACCTAGAGCTGCACCTAATGCGGCACCTACAAGTCTAGAAGTTAATAAATCGTAAAACACACCTTTTTGAATACCAAGAACTTTTGCTAGCATTTTACCAATAGATTTCCCTAAAGCAAAACCGGTAAGTCCACCAATAATTGATCCAAAGAAACCTTCATTAGTCATCTCTTCATTAAGTCTCTCAATATCATAAGAACCATCTTCATTTTGATATTCTGAAGCAAAAGATTCTAATGCTGCATCTATTTTCTCTTCTAACTCCGGAGTCCAAGTTTCTTGAAGACCTTCATTAATAAGTTCCAAATCCTGTTCGTTAACAGCGTTTTCAATTAAATATGTATTAAATGTTTTCATGTATTATATATCTTATTTTATTCTAATTCTAATCTAAGGTTTAATCTATTATAAAAGAACGTAACTTCAAATGTTTGAAAAGATGCAACGTTTTCTGCAAAATTTAAATTTAATTCATTAATAGAGTTCATGATACAATCTGTGAATTCCATATATGCTACTGATGCTCCTTCTGCATCTAATATTCTTAAAGTTAATGGAGATTCTATATGAGATTGCTTAGTAGATCTAGCGTAATACCATAAAAGTGTATCCATCATAATCCAATAATTAATAAACCCATCTAGTAATTGCATACTAACTGTAAATTCTCTATTAATTGTGTTTTGTATTGGAATAGCACCCCTGTGATATCTTATAGAACCGTCATTATCTTCTTGTGTTAACGGATTAAAAGAAACACCAGGTATATTAATACCTTGAATGCTATAATTTATAAAATCTACAGGTTCAGATAATAAACCACCTGGCACATTATTAATATATTTTTTATATTTATCAGCAACTTCTTTAGGTACAAATCCTCTAGGAAACCTAAAGTCGAATGAATTATTTCTACTATTTAAGATCATTGTTTTTTATTATTTCTTAAATTTACCAGACATGATCATATTCTCGTCAATGCCATTATTAACACTAATATAAAACTTATTGTTTTTCATACCTCTAATAGTATTAGCATTAGCTTCACTTATTTTAAACAAAACTTCACCTTCACCCATATCAATATCCTTGTTTGATATATGATTAAATTTTAATTTTTGTTTTCCATCACCGAATGTTAATATTACATTTTCTGCATTTGTAAAAGAAATAAATTCTACATCATCACCTTTTCTTTTAGCAATCACAAATTTATAATATGAAGTAAATGGAGGTATATCAATATTTAGTTTAGTTTCATTCACAAACTCAGAAGTATCTACCTCAGTAATACTCTGTGTCATTATATTTTCATTAGAAGAATCAAACACTATTTTTGATTTTGATGCAATAACATTGTGTCTTTCTATAAATGTAGGAACATATTTTATACTTTTGGGCAAGTTGTCTGTGAATATTCCTTCTATAATTTTATTAGAAGATAATTCAGGTAAAACATTATAAACTTCAGTTAACTGATTTGGGGAATTAATTTTTAACTTGTTTAATCTTTTACCATACTTTGCAGCCTGTGTTAAAGTTAAACTAGCTCTTTTTACTATTTGTGTATTATCAGTTTGATTCCAAATTCTCATAGTTACATCTACTGAAAAACTAGAAGCAGTATTACTATTAATAATCACTGGTCTAAAAACAATAGGTGTATTGAAATCTTCATATTGTGTATACGATGTTTGGAATGTTTTAATATCAACACTTCCTATAGTTTCGAAAACATCAACATCAAACATTACAACTATATCATCTGAAGTCTTAGTTATTTGATTTAGTATGTACGCTTCAAAGGCTCCTATAGAATTATCTTTTTCTCCGTATATCTTAAAGTAATCACCATCAGTAGCATCTTCTACTACCACAGTAAAATCTTGAAATTCATCTTCTCTAGAAATAGTAAAACTATTCTCTTCACCTGTAAGGAAATAATCAAATCCATTAATAGTTTGTAATGTATCTATTAATTTAAATGTCATTTCATAATTAGAAGTTGGATCTAAATCACTAGAACCTACACTTCCATCTCCATAAAATAAATCATTAAACTCTTCATTCTGTTCTACAAGAGTAGGAATTTTAATATCAATAAATTTACTATATAATGTCTCACCTAAAATAAAAGGTTTAGGATTAGCGTATTCATAGTTACTAGTATTTAAGTATACTAATTGTGTTAAATTGTTCCTGACACCTGAATTTCTTTTAGTTGCTATTTCGAATAAAAACCCTTCATATCCTCTGGCAGCAAAACTATACCCACTTCTAAGATGTAACCTAATACTATCGTATTTGATATAATTAATATTTGCAGTTGCATTAGTTTGGTTGTTTAAAAGATCAGTTTCATTTCCACCGGCCCACTCAACGTTATTATTAACGTAATTAAACATTTCATAATCTCCTGTCGAATCATAGCCTAGTAGTGCATATTTAGTACCAGTATTACCAGATTTTATAGCGTGATATCTTCCAATAGTTTGATTAATATCGTTTCCTGTATTTTCATCTGGATTTGCAAATAATGGATTTGCTCTTGTGTCTACTATTATTTTACCTCCAATTAAACCTTCGTAAGAATATTCAATTATCCCATTTTGATTAGGTGTAAATTGAGCAATCTTAGTTACATCAGAATAAGAGTATATCCCTAAAGCTCCACTGATTTGAAATAAACTAGGATCTGTTAATAAACTTAAATTAAATTTATAAGTTTTTCCGTTTTGTAAAAGTAAAGTTCTTGATGCAAAGTTTTCAACTGATAAATATCCTGAAGTTTCTGTTACATCAAAGTTTACAACAGCACTACCTAATTCATTAATTAAGTGTCTTTTTTCTGAAGTAATTCCTTTTACTGTGTCTAAGAATTTTACCTCACTACCATTATCGTCAACTTCTATTTGATATTTAGAAGGATTTCCTTGGTCATGATAAATAAATTCTAATAAAATATCAGAATCTAAGTAAAAATATCTGCTTGATTGAGCCATGTTTTAAAATTGTAAAAATTTAGGTGACCAATAAAGTCCTACACCAATAGATGGTCCAGTACTAATCACTTGGTTATTGTTTAAATTAATTCCATATCCAACACCAAAACCAACTAGCCATCTAGATTTCTTTTGGTCTTTTCTATTTAATCTGCTATTAACTAAGTTTATATTTTCAATATCTTTAATCTCTAATCCAGGATAGCTTGTCGATAACTTTAATCTATCGGCTCCATTTACGTTCTCAATTGCAGCCATTAAACTTAAAGTTTGTGTCAATTCAAACTTAGTTTCCAATACTTTAAATTTTTCAAATTCATATTTAAAGGTAGAAAACCCTGTTAGTTTTCTAGAGTTACCATTACCAAAATCTTCTGATGATGCAAACGTAACTTTAGTAGTTGTTGTGTCAATGGTCTCAGTTGTAGTAGTTACATCTAAACTATCTGTAATTTCTAGGTTAGCCGAAATTAATGAGTTAACTTCTTTTAAGTCATCATTAAGTGCTAGCACTTTCTTATATTTTTTAGTCAACTTAGTTTGGCTAGATTCCATATTTGATAAATCAAATTCATAAGATCTAATCTGAGCAAGCTGATCACCATTATCATTTCTTAATATAGTAACAGAATCTTGAGCCGCTTTAAAATTATTAAGCTGTCTACCAGCATCTTCTTGTGCTAATTTAACGTCTTGTTTCAAAGAAGATATACTGTCACATTGTTTTAAAAACATTAAAACAAAAAGAGCACCCAACACAAAAGTGAGGGTGTTCTTATTACTAATAATTTTATTTATAATACTCATTTATTGCATAAATTGTTTTTCGCGATCCTCTTCAAGATCCTCAACATTGTGTACTATTATACCATTTGCAAAATAAACATCAGCTTCTTCTACGTTAAAGGAATATGTTGTAAATCTCTCAGGTACCGCTATCAATTCTATAGATGTAATATCTACCCATTCATTGTCTTCATTTAAGAGCCAATCAGAATTAACAATATCTCTTACTTGTTTGAAGTAAATATCTCCTACAGTATCTTTTACTAGGACAGGATGTTCTTCTGTGATTTTTAATAATCCATTATTGAAGTCATAATATTTATCGAATTCTAAAACAGTAACATTAGTAACAGTCGTGTTTGTATACACAGATCCAAGAGTTTCTTCTCTTCTTTTCCATGATTTCCACTCTCCATCTAAACTAAATCCATCAAAATTAACAGATAATAAGTTATCTCCTACAACTACATCTTCTACTAATTTAGTTTCACCATTAGCTAACGTAAGTAATTCTCCAGCTACGTGACATCCGCCTCCGCCGCCTCCGCCACTATACGATGGCGTTGAAGATGGAACTGGTGTTGCAGTTGGATTAGGAATTGGTGTTGCAGTTGGTCCCGAACCTGAACCAGAGCCTGAACTATTAGTTGGACTTGGCGTAGCTGTATTTTTAGGACCTGAATCTGCTTCAAGCGTACAATACCAAGTATCTGATGTGCCATATGGTGCACTTACTGTACAGTTAACATTCAGATCAGCAATTGGTGAAAAAGTTTTTGTAAACCTATAAGTTCCAGTAAATACGTTCGAATTGTTTGTTACAGTTGGTCCAGTTTGATTTGAACCACTAACACCATTGGTACTAAAATTACTTGGCGCAGCTGGACTAGTGTTACCATCTGCTACGATTGTATATGATACATCAGTATTAAGACTACTAGGTGCAAATATAAATCTATTACCAGACGTTGTATTAGTTGCAAATGTAAACGTTGGGTTTGGACCAGGTGTTGGTTGAACAGTTGGAACTGGCGTTGCAGTTGGTGGAACTGGCGTTGCAGTTGGTGGAACTGGCGTTGGATTTGGTACGTTCGTCGGAGCTGGCGTTGCAGTCGGAACCGAAGTCGGAACTGGCGTTGCAGTTGGATCAGGCACACCTACACCCTCAGCTTGATTCACAGTTATAGTGTCAACCGTTGTTGAATTAGCATGTCTAACAGTAAGTGTCGCACTACGTGCATCACCTGTGTTTTCTTGAAGTGTAATTGTCCAGTCATCGGAGTTAACAGAAACTCTTGTTATAGTAATCCAATTAGGAGTAGCATCCCATGAATAGGATGTACTTACCGGTGTAATTGAGACAGTTCTTGTATAATCGTAGCTCATTTTATTATTTATGTTTTTATATTTATCTTGTTTTTATTTTAATAACTATTAGTTCCCGAACCTGTTCCAGAGCTAGTTCCTCCGCTTCCAGTTCCCGAACTAGTTCCTCCTCCGCCTAAGCTTTCACCATCATCTTCGATAATTTCGTTATCACCACCTGAACCTGTTCCTGATCCTGTTCCTGAACCACCACCACTAGTTGGCGTTGCAGTTGGATTTGGCCCTGATCCACTGCCTGATCCACTAGTTGGCGTTGCAGTTGGATTTGGCCCTGATCCACTGCCTGATCCACTAGTTGGCGTTGCAGTTGGATTTGGTCCCGAACCACTACCCGATCCACTAGTTGGGGCTGGGGTTGGTTGTGCCGTTGGATTTGGTGTTGCAGTCGGATTAGGCACACTTGAACTTGGTGACCCGTCACTATTTGCATTAATGTTTCCACCTCCAATAGAAATAGTGTCAGTTACTACTGGACTTCCATCAGCATATGCATCAATGTTTCCACCTATAATTCCAATACTATCTGCTACTCCGCTACCACAATCTGTACACAATTCTCTCCACTCTGGTGAACCACCGTTGTAATAATAAGCTTCAGCGATATCTAAATCACTATTAAATCTTATCATACCTACTTGTGGATTTAATGGTCTTTGTCCAGTTCCACCATAAGGCAACCTTACGTAACCTTTAAATTCAGCATTTATATCTACATCCAATATACCATTACCAGAAGTTTCTAAACTAAGGTTATTTGATCCAGTTGTTTTAATTGTTACGCCTTCACCTTGAAAATAAGCATTAGAACTTGTAGCAACTAAAGATATCTTATTAGTAGTTGCGCCGAACTCTATGTTACTGCTACCAAAATTATTTTTAAAAGCAAATCTTTTATAAGCTCCACTTTCTTCACTAGTTAATACTAAACCATGAACAGAGTCATGAAATAATTTTAGATAATTTGCAAAAACACCATCGGTTGCTATTGTTAATCTTGCATTTGTTGAAATATCACCGTCATTAGAATCTTCTTCAAATGTAGAATCCCCTAACCAAATTATAGGAAGTTGTAAATCAGTTCCTCTTTTTGGTTTTAGAATAGTAACCTCATTTTGGCCATCTGAATTAGCATCTAATTCAACTTTATACCATGGACTATCAGTTGCCCCTGAATCTCCTTTTAAACCAGTATTACCAATCTCACCTTTTTCTCCTTTTTGTCCAGTAGAACCAACTTGACCTTGATCTCCTTTTTGTCCCTTGGGACCGACAGGTCCACCTCCATTTGCCAATATTTGGTCAAAGTTATAGTTGATTTTTTCAAACTTAATAGAGTTCGAATCACTCGGGTGTAGTATCTCTTGAATGTTAATTGCCATTTTATGACTTTATTTTTATCATAGGTTTAATGTCGTAAGAATATCCTAATCTTTTATTATATATCAATCTAAAATTCATAGGCTTTTGTTTATGAGATTTAAATCTAAAATTGTTGTCTGGTGTAAACCCACCAGCACGAATATCTTCACCTATATTTATTATTGATGAAGGTCTTCCTTTAAAGTCTCTAGTATATAACGATATAGAATCTACTACAAATTTTTCAATAATATTATTATTAATATAGAAATTTGCGTCATCGATCAAAGTTGTTTTATCCCCAGCTGAATCTTCAGCATTCACATACTTATTTATTACATCAAACACTCCGTCATTTCTTAGTAATCTAGTAGCAGCATCAGTAATATAAAAATCTGCAACTATTTGTTTTTCATCCTCAAATACAGTTACTTCAGCCTTATTTATACCATTCTTTAAAATAAAATCTAAATCTTCTTGACTATCTACATTTTCATATGTAAAAGAAGTAACATCATACTCGTTTTTAATCTTCATCGTAGTAGATCCAAGATAAGATTTTTCCTCTGTATTATCTAATGTACCTGGTATATCTTCAGATTTTCCACCTGATAATGCTCTAGTATAATAATTTGCATCCCATGAAGATCTAAATACGTTTACATCTTTTTTAGAAATAGCGATTTCATTAATACGAGGGTACAATGGTAATTTATCAGAAGATTCTGAGAGTTTGGTAATACCGTTTGGATTTATTTCATTTACTTTATGATAAAAATGATTTTTTATAATGCCCCAATTAGAATCATGTATATCATTATCTATAATAAGACCTACATTGAACGTAGTACCACATCTATTATATCTATTATAATATGATTTGGCAGTTTTTAATTCATATGAGTTATTCATGGCATGTTTGTATAAAAATGACTCAAATACAGACTCTCTGTTATCTACAGTGGCTTGTACTCTATTAGATTTAAAATGAGCATACATGTCAGTAAATGTAACAACTGGTTTAAATCCTACAGTATATGATCCACTGTGTCTTATTAAGAATGGATAATATTCAGCCTCACTTGATTTAATTAAATTATAACCAATAATACCTTTAAACAATTTAAAACTTTTCGGTTTATCATTATCTTCTTCTACAGAAAGTGTTGCATATTTTACAATTTCATTTCCATCTTCAAAATTAATAGTAAATCTATTTGCATTTATTTCTCCATTTTCTTCTACCGTAGTATACTTAACACTATCATCATTTAAGTTTATCATTTCAGCAACACTGTTAATAGATAACTTTTCTAGAAGAGCTTTGTGTATGTTTGTACCTCCGTCCTTATAGTAATACTTTATTTTACTTTGTAAATAGTTAGGTAAAAACTCAACATCTAAAACATCATATGGATCATTTACGTTTACAGGTTTCCCTTGTACTTTAATTGAATTATCATCTTCTACTGTATAAATTGAAAACTTATAAATTGTATTTCCAGGTGTTTCAGGATATAAATCCATTAAAACCTCACCATATAATCCATTCTCTCCCAATAAAATTTGATCATCAAACTTAGGTGTACTTCCATCAATATGTGTAATGCCATCTATTGTATATGGTAAATCCCCTGAAAAATCAGCTTGATTCCAATTCAATGCACCGTCAAATGACGTATTAGCATAAATATAATCTTCATTAGTATGATCATATACTATTTTATGATTTAGTTCATATAACAATTTTCTATTCATATTTCCTTTTACCCAATAATCACTAAGATTCATTGTGATAAAAAATATTACAAATTTAAACTTCTTATTTTGAATAACCTCAAACTCTATATCATTGGTTTCAGTATCTGTATTTGTCTTTAATAAAACACTAAATTTATAACCATTAAACTCACTACTTTTAACAAAATCAAGTGCAGTTTTATTGGCAAATTCCTTTCTATTTTTTAATACAACCTTTAAACCCTTAAATATAGTGTTAGCAAACGCATTTGTATCACCGCCATCTATCAATGTATACTTCTTCTTTAATTCTGTTTTAAAGAATGTATTATTAATATCATCAGGATTTAAGTAACCCTCTGTGTACTCTCCGAATTTTTGAAATATAGAATCGAGATCTTCTTTATTTAGATTTTTTTCAAATCCTTCAGAAATCATAAATTTATCAAAGTAATTGTTTTTAGTACTTTTAAATAAATCAGATGTTAATTCAAAATCTTCAATGAAGTTTACATATGAAAATCCTTGGTTTAATTCATCATATCTTAAATACTTTGGATTTTTATCCATATAAAACCATTCGTGTGTCATATCGTTTTTACTACGACCGACCGCACTTAAATCAGGGGAGAAATTAGTTCTACCAAAGGCTTCATTAATATTCAAATAATATGGCTGTTCTTTAATATTTAATGAATCTTTTAAAACCCATTTGTTAATATTAGGAACTACTCTAGATTTAGTAGCAAATTCTTTTAACTCGTTTTCTTTTAGTCTATCAAATTCACTTGTAATATTTTCAGATAACTCTTCATCTATAGTTTCTTCAGATAATATTCCGGATAAATTAGAAAAATAATCAATCGGCTCTAATGCATAATTATCATCAAATATGTCACTCGCAGCTAATACTGAATTAAACTCAGAAGTAATTGGATCTATGTTTAATATAGCATTTTCATATGGTTCGTAATTTATATTCTCTCTAGTTTCTAAAGATAACTCTTTTAGATCAGAATTTGAAGTGTCATAAAAATCAAAATCCATATCATATAAATTATATGCTGAGAATAAACCAACATGTACTATATTATTATTAAAAACTCTTGTTTCTCCATCATTAATATCTGAATCTAAAGATAATATTATTTTAGATTTAGTAGAATCAATAGAATCAATATCTTCAACAATATCTAATACCTTATTGTAAATACCCTCATAATTGGTTTCTAAATAATCTCCAGTAGATATTTCACTTAAAGTAGTATTATCAACAAACACCGATCTGTTACGTGTGTTACCACCACTTAAATAATGAGATCTCCAATTTTCTTTTATAGAATTACTACTTTCTTTAAGATTTAGTATATTATTTAAATCTTCATTTTCTACTTTGATAAAATCAGTAACGTTCTCTTTGTTAACCAATATAACATGTTGATTTAATCTATAACCAGGTATCTTTGTTTTTACAAAAATGTCTGAACCTACGTTATACGAATCTAATTCACTATCATCATCATGTATTGCGGATGCCAACGCGGATGCTATATCACCTGTAGTCCCTTGATTAGAAAACTGCTGTCCTTTATAAGTACCCTTTGGTAATGTGTAATTAGAAACATATGTTCTGTCTTGTAAATTAACATTAGACTGAAGTTGATCAACCCTAACAATAGAACTAATAGCACCCGTGATTCTCATGTTAAGATCACCTAAATTTGTTTTGATTTCGGTTATAATTACAGATTTAGTATTATAATCAAATGTAATATTTAAGTTTGCATCTTTTGGTGTAGTTATAATGTTAGCTGCAGTAGTCTCAAAATCAACACCTAATTGTACATCATTATTAAACAAATTAGATATCACACCATTGTCTTCTATTTCAATATTAATTAGTTCTCCAGGTGTGTGTTTAACAAACGTAAACTTGTATGATTCTTCTCTTGATTCTAATACCGCTATTTTATCAGCACCATCAGGTGTTCCTATTATTGTCATTTTAACAAAATCAAAACCTTGATCTTCATTTCTGGTTAAATTGACAGATCTACCAACATGTGAAATACCTATAGTATTTGATATAATTTCATTATCACCGTCTACTTTAACCTCTAACTTAAATGGATCATAAAGACCAGTGTTTGATATCTTATAGAAAATATCATTTATCTTCACGTAACCTAAAGTTGGTGATGTAGACATTTGTTTATAACTAGGGATTGCCGTAACTGGATTTGTACTATCAACTAATGAATCAATTTTACCAAAAGTAATTACATTGTTATTATTAATAGAACTAATCTCACCTACACCCGAATCTATTGTGTCAACATATAATCCAAAATATCTACTAACACTATAATCTGCTCCACTATCATCATCGAATAAGAATTCTAAATTCAATAAATTGGCACATAACATGTCGTTTCTTTTAAAACCATCAGTTATAAAATCATTAGCCTCAATAAGAGGTTTGTCAGTTTCTACAAAATCCTTGTAAATATATTCGCCCTTACTTGTTAATTCACCCGATTTTAAATCTATACCGTTGTAATTAGTATTTTCATTTTTATTAAACGAAACAGTTAAAGGTGCTTTAGGGAAAGTTTCCTGTTGTACATGAGTTCTGATATATTTTCCTAAATCTGATTCTTTTGATAAATCAAATGATTTAATTATCTCAGCATTTTTCAACATACTGGAAATTCTTTCAGCATTACTACTATTTGTATGAGTAGAATCCAATAGACTAGGATCTTTTACTTTAAATATTACAAAATTATTTGGCATATTGTTATCTGCCCATATAGGTGCAAACATTTTATAGCCTTCATCATAATTTTTAGAATAATTATAAGTTGTTCCATATTGATATTCCTCTTCTACTTGTTTATTATAAGAATCATGAACCGTTAAATCAGAATTAGCCCTTTTAGTTAAATAAATTAAATCAGATGGAGTTCCAGTGGCTCTAAAAAAAGAAGCCACATCTTTAGCGTAATTTCCATTTGGATTAATAGGATGTTTTTTGTACTTTATTCCTGCTAGTTTTTCACTTGCATTTATACTCTCTAAATATACTGTACCACTAGAATCTGTAACTATTTTTATATTTCCAGATAATTTAGGATTAGTTCTTAATAAAGGCTTGGCGACATTATCTAACTTGTAATTAGTTTCTGTGTTAAAATTTGGACCTGCTTTAACAGAATCATAATCACTAACAAACGGGAACGTGTATGTACTAATAATTTCAGCTTCATTACCGAGAACACATTTAGTAGCTTCGGAATCTTCATAAACCTTAATAACCTCTTCACTAGCAAAACCTAGTTGAATTCCACTAGAAACAACTGGCCTTTGCCTAGAATCTAATAAATTATTTTTTAGTAATAATACAGCATCATCTATGTCTTCGGCTACAATATTAGAAACATATGCCAAACATTCTCCAGTGTTATTAGATGTAACTACATTTCCTATCGTTAAATTATCTATAAAATCTTTTATATAACTACCAGTGTCTCCTGAACTAATCGTATGTAGACCATCTATTACATATATTGGCCAAAATATATCTTCTGAATCATTTTGATCACTACCTTCGGGTCCTTCTATTTCAGGCATATAAGAGTAGAATGCGTAAAACATATTTACATCATTATTACCACTTGTTATATCATTTAGACCATTAATCTCAGGTCTATCATTATATGTTGAACACGAGCCCCAACTTACAATATCAGTTCCAACAACTAGCCTATTATTAATATCATATCCATACCAATTTAAATTTTTACCATCACCAAGATTATCCCACGCTAAATGTCCGTCACCACCTTGTGCAAATATGTTAGATTCAAATAAATCTAAAGGATCTTGTGATTGTGCACCTAATTGAGATTTGTATATGGCAATATTTGACTGTGCTAATTCTAACAAGTTACTAATTGCTGACGCACCTAAATCTCTACTAAACCATAGAGTAACATTTGTGAGTTCATTATCAATTTGACCCGCACAAAATTCATTTAAATTTGGATCCTCAAAGTTTGGTAAATACTGAACAGTTATTGGAAACGTTTCCTGTGGCACTTCTTCCTCACACTCAAAATCAAACCCACCTGAGTTTGCCTCATTGTTTTCTCCCCATGTATTAATAGATGATCTTTTATAAAATTTATTCAAAGTAATATCTACATCTCCATAAACTCCGCTTTCTATAGAACTCTGTACTGTATTAGTAACAGTAAATAAATCTGAGTCATATTCGTTAGAAAATACATTTACAAAACCGTTTACTAATTCAAGTAAAGTTTTTGAACCACTTCCATCATCATTATACCAAAGATTTGTGATTTGTACATCATTATCACAGAATGCGTTTTCACTACTTGCATATCTAACTGGTGTAAATACAGAATTAGCATTACTTTCACATTCTTTAATACTTGTAATTGCTCCATTGGCATTAATACCTAATACTCTGGTTTTACTAGAATCAGAAACCTTTATGTATATTGCAGTATTACTAGGTCTTGTAACTTTATTAGTTAAATTTTGATCATAATAAACCGTATCACCTATTGATAATTCACTAACATTATTTGCGTATGTTGTTCCACCGTAAACATTTGTAGTTTTAGGTGCAATACACATGGCATCTGGATCACTACCAAATGATGAAGCATCCATTTCAAAATACGGAACGGCCTCAATAGCAAAGTTAATAGTTAGTGGAATTGATTGCTCTGATTTACTATCCTCACCTATGATGACCCATGTGTCTCCACCAAAATGACCAAGATTAGGTGTATATGTTACCTCTAAGTTGCTAGACGTTTGTATAAGTTGAATTGTACCATTTGAAACAGCAGTATCTTCAATAATTGTTATTGCGTCGCCATCAGCATCCTGTATACCAACATTAAATACAACGCTTGAATTTTGTTGTAATTGTATTGATCCAGGATCTGTTAAAACAGGTGCACTGTTTATTGGATTTATTGTTATTGTGCCAGGAAGAGAAACGTTCCCTTCTGAATCAGTCGCTGTAAAAGTAAAAGAATCTTGTCCGTATACTGTTGCAGTGTGAGTATATGTAAAGAGATCACCTCCATCTGCATTTAATTGTCCCTTAGTTGGCTGATCTACTATAGTATATGTTAAACTACCAGAAGAATCTACGTTATCTGAAGCTTCTAATATAATAGCGAGCGTTGCATTCCAAGCCACATCATATGTCTCGTTTTCTGGAATTGGAGCTGAAGTGTCGTTTACATTAACAACGCGAATTACCTCTACTGCATTATTATTACTTGAATCAGTTACATTATATGTTATATTATATTGACCAACTGTTGAGTTATCCACAGTATCACCTCCTACAACTACAGCACCAGTAAGAGTTGCATTGTCGTCATAATTATCAGTTGCGGCGAAACCAGGTTCACTATATGCAGCACCAATATTAATGTTTAAAGGATTATCCCCTTGAAGTACAATTACAGGTATTGTAGTATCTACAACTTGAATTTCTCTAGTAACTTCAACTGCGGGATTTCCTGCGGTATCACTAACATTATATGTAATCGTGTAAACGCCAACGTTAGTTGGATCTACATTATTTAAATTTCCAATTACTATGAGCGATGAAATGTCATTATCTACATCATCCAATGCCGTAGCACCATCTTCAATATATGGACCTGTAAAAGATGGATCTACCTCGATAGTTATTATAGCATTTCCAGTAAGCGATATTACCGGAGGCGTTGTATCTGGCACGGGTGTTGGCACAGGCGTTGCTGTTGGTGGAACTGGTGTCGGAGCTGGAACCACATTTACAGTTCTAATTTTATCTACTGCGTTAGGATATGTATATGTTATAGTATAATTTCCAACTGTCATGCCATCGGGTACACCTGTTACCGTTATACTACCACCAGATGGGCACTCTTCCTCTAAAGTAGCACCTTGGTCAGTATATACTGTACCTTCTAAGTGATCATCAATAAGATTAGGACCTGTTACAGTAATTACAGGAGTACACACTGGCACACCTGTACCCGTGTCATTTGAAAATAACTCCATTACTTCACCGGCACTGGATATTCTTAATATATTACAACCTAACTCATCAATGTACAATTTATTCTGTCCATCCCATGGAGTGGGGTTAGCACTATCGGTATTTAATATTGTTCCTGTGGCTGAACTTCCACCATTTGCAGTTAATGTACCAGTGTAATATAAATCTAATATACCATCTAGGCCACTAAAACATAAACTATTAGCTCCATTGGCTGGATCTGCTCCCGTATTAGAATTTCTTAATGTAATTTGTGACATCTATTAAAATCTTTTTTGCATACAATACTTTTGTCTGTATTATATATCCAGATTTATTATAGACTATCGTATGTTGTGGTTTATCTAGCGAATCTAGTTAGCTTCGCAGCTCTAATAGAATTTAAGTTTTTACCTTTAGCTCTATATTTAGCAAACACTTCTAAATCAAATGAGAATTGTTGATCATATTTGTCAAAAATATCTAATCCTATTTTCTTAGTGTATGTAAGATTTGGGAATCTTAATTTAGCTTGACCACCTACTCTACCGATATCAGAATCAGGATCGTTACCAAAATAATCAGTCATTCTATATTGGAATATAATATCAACTGAAAGAGCGCTAGAACTGTCTAAAGTACCGACTTTCTTTTTAATACTTTTTCTACTTTGTTTAGCATCACCTTCAACTTTTAAAGTATCTAAATTAATAGGCGATAAAAATAAGAATGCACCACATGAGCGTCCACCTAAAAGAAATTGGTCATTTGCATCAAATGACATTTTAAATGTTCTGTCGCCCGATTTGATGAAATTATTATCAGTTTTTTGAAACGCTAATTGTTTTGTAGCTTTAACTGCATCCACCAGTGGAGATGAAAAGCTATTTCCTATTAATGGATTGTTATAAACAAACGTTGTTCCAGTTGCATATGTAGAAGGAATCGGCATTGTATAAAGTGCATTATCTACAACATCTTGTAAATTATCTTTTTGATCCGCGTCTGAAACACTACTTGAATTAGGCACAGCTTCAACATATGATGAATATATGTTCTCTAAATCAGGATGATCCTTGTGAAGATATAAACCATTATTATAATTCGCAGCACCTATAGTTCCAACACTACATACATCTATTTTGTCAGATTGAAAACCTCCACTTAAGTCTGCATTTGTAGAATTACCATGTGTACCGAACGTTCCAGTCCATATGAAATCTACCGAATCACCGTTACCTGTTGATGCTTTAATGTTAATTGCACTTGAATCACCTTCAAAAATAGCATACCCTAAACCATATTCATAACTATTAAAATCTACCGACCCACTACCAAGTAATGATTCAGTAACATATAGCGGATTTTGATTTGAAACATCCATAAATCTAGAATAAACAAATTGACCACGTCTTTGTGCTGATTGATACGGTGCTTCAGCTAATAAATCATAAGAATTAATAGAAGATGTACTTATATTTTGAAACTGAATAGGAACTAAATCGTATTTACCTTCAGATGTGTAATAATTGTCTGACGAAATTTTATTATCAGTGTCAGCAACTCCTAAATCATTTAATTTTACACCAAACCCATTATCAGCAATACTAGTACCTGATGCACTAGATCTGTATGCTGGTAAGTTTCTATCTCCAACTAATCTTGAAACTAATTCAAGTTTAGTAGCTTTTGTGTTTTCTAATAGAAGTTTAAACGTCTTTGTAACAATGTGACCTTTTTTAACAGTAAGACTTGCAACCTCATCTGTATAATAACCAGCAAATATTTGGTTTTTGGTGTCATTGTTAATAACGGTAATTGTACCGTCCTCATCCATTATTTTAACAACTAATTCACCTATTTCAACTTCTACCGTACCCTTAAGCTCTGAAATTTGTAATTCTAACTCAGCAATTTTATCATATACTGAGATTGGTTTTTGTTCAGCTGATAAGAATCCTGATGCAATTGATGTTGCGTTATGTGCATAATATTTTTCGTTAGCACTAAATGAATCATCAATATGTGTAAACACACCTTTAGAGGTAAGTTCTTGTGATATTTTAACGGATGCTGTTTCAGCCGCATTTGACATTAACAATGCGTCAACATTAGTAGTATCGATTTCTGTAATAGGAAAATCAATTGTAATTGATTCTGACCAATCAGAATATATTGGGTTTGCAGGATATCCAGCTTCAGATACTGATTTAACTCTAATTTCAACTAATTCACCTTCGTTAATTGCAAGATCTAGTTGGTTAAAGTTTACCTCTTGTGCATCCTCTACTAAACTATCTTTCCACTCAAATTTTCTAGTGATCGAGTTTCTATATCTAGATCTAACTTTAGTTTCCATTTCATTCCAGTTAGAAAAGACTGCTGTTTTTTCTCTTGTTCCATCAGTAAACGGTAGTTGAGTAACTTCACTTGCTTTTCCGCTAGTTGACAAGTATCTATATTGTACAACAAATCTAACAATGTTTTGATCTAATGTATCAGCAACTTTCTTTGCCACTGGAATTTCCCAGAATCCTCTAACCCTATACTTAGGGGCAATTTTTGGTGCATTGCTTCCAGAAGCTAATGATTGAATTTGATTTACAATACTATTGTATAAACTAGTTTCACTTGTTCTCTCTGTAATAAGTGAGTTTAATTCATTTTTATCTTTATCTTGTTGTATCGAAGATTCATATTTTTTAGTAGAAATTTCAGAACGTTTTTTAACTATAGTTTCATCTAATTTCTTAATCTTCTCTTCTACATTAATTTTATCAGCAGATAGCTTCTTAATTTTATCAGCAGTATCGTTAGCCGTCAAATGAGAATTAATTTGAACTACTTTAAAGTTGTTATTGTTTAAAGAAGGAGCATCGGGTGTAATACCTTGTGCTGCTGGAGGGATAGCATCTTCTTTAAGTGCTGTAATATATTTCCCAAAATCAGCAACTTCTGCTTTGTAATAATCATCTAATCTAATTGATGACCCATCAGCTTGGATTAATGTTAATTCGTTTGAATAAAATCCAATACCAGGTGACCAATTTTCTGCCAATATTTTAGAATCTGAATCTATAGCTTTAACAAAAACTAATGCTCTTTCATTAAATCCTACATTAATATCTATGCTTAAGTTAGCCTCATCGTTTTTATATATGCCCAGTTGATTGGCTCCGATCTTAATAGATTCATATCCTTCTACTATTAATAATTCAACCTGATTAGCCGAACCATCGATTCTAGTTATTTTATATCTAGTATTTCTAGCACCGCTTTGAACCATTAATTCATCTCCAACCTTAAGTGCTTCAGTATCTTTTAGATCTTTATTAGAATCAGAATATGTTAAAGAATCTATAGTGTATAATTTTATAGCTTTCTTTTTAGTAACACCATCGACTAAAACTTCTCTTTTAGAATTACTAATTTTTAATACATCAAATTTACCAGTAAATTGTGCAGTTCTATATGGAAGATCACGAGTATCTTCATCTAGTATGTATGTTAAACTATTATTTGCAATATCTCTAATTACAGTATTATAATCTAGGTTTTCTTTGTTTTTAAAATTAGTGTTAAAATATTCAACAGTGACTGCACTTGTAGAATCAAATAAAATTCGTTTTACTAAAACTCTTTCAGTTTCATTTGGAATTTGTCCACTAACATTAATACTAGTTGTAAGTAAAGGATTTAAAAAGTCTTCAAAGAAATAGTTAGGTTTTGTACCAAAATTAACTGGTCTAACAAAACTAGTTATGTCATTTGCAGGAGTTTTTAATCGTGTTGTAATAATACTTTGGTAAGTACCGTCTGGTAATTTAATCCTAGTATTTCCTTTTCCTAAACCTGCTAAAGATTTTAAATTAACATCTAATCTTTCTAATTCTCTTTTCATGTAACCAAAGGAAGGCACATAAACAGTTTTAGTTCCGTCTTCAGTTAGCAATTCAAGAGGTACATCCTTTTGATCTGTAGTTATCGCCTCATTGATTCTTTCAAATGTCTTTAAAGAATTTGAATTAATTTCAAGTAGTTTCTTGAGCGAATTAGAAATAGAGTTATTAGTATTCATATTATCTTAAAATATCGGCTTCAAATTGATAGTTAGTGTAATCAATACACACTAATTCAATATATGGTTTATTTGTTATTAATTGAGTTGAGTCAACATTAAATATTAATTGATCAAAACCTCCAACTGAGTTTGTCCAAAATTTAATATTATTTCCTGACATATTTATTTCATCAAATGTAATTTTGAAAGTTTGTCCGTTTTTCCACGAAACTAAACTATCGTCAATGTATATATTAAGGTCACTTTCGGGCTCAGATGAGAATAATCCTTTTAAACTTAATCTGTTTGAAAATTCTTCAAGTCTAGACCAAATTGCAAACTTAGAAGATCCATTCCCTGCTACACCTGCATCAAATTGCTCTGTTGTAGATAATTTAGTAGCGATTGTTCTTGCTGCTATATTCCACAAGTATGGGCTATTTAATGTATAACCGTCAACTGTACTGTCAATTTTAATTTTATTAGGAATAGTTTTATCAACTTCTGTACCCTTTCCAGCAAATATAATATCTGTATTGTATTGTAATTCTACTGGAATAGTTCCATCAATTAAAGAATTAATTTTAGTATGTGCCTTTGTTATTAATTCTAAAAGAGAATTTGAATCCGCTAATTGAAGAGAACTACTTTGAAAATCATCTTCTAATACTTGAACCTTTTGCGATAAAGCAGTTGTGTCTTCAGTAGAAGAAACAATATTTTCTATAGAATCTAATCTTTCTACAATAGCAGCATATCTATTATTAGCTTGTATTAACAATTCAGTTGCATTTTCAAGAGCAGTTGTTGTGTCCATGAATAAATCCATAGAGAAAGTTGTAAAATCATTTACACTTGTTTCTACACCAACATTATCTAATGAAGAATTAAATTTAAGATTTAATTTTAAAGAAAATGCATTACCATTTAAACCTGTAACCTCGTTCGGTTTAAATTTAATTTGTTCGTTAATTTTAGAACCAGGTCCATAAGCGTCCTGTATATCATCTAAAATTAATATTCCATATAAGTTAGTTGCTCTATTTGCAGAAATAGATTCGCTATAAATATCATAGTATACAAGAATGGCATTAAATGTAAACCTTTGTCCCTTTTTAGCAAAATCTAATAGTGATTCTACTTCAACGTCATTATTAATTTCTTCATATGCAGTTGCATCGAAATTAATTCCAACGCTGTTAGTAGCATTAGTTTGAATATTATAATAAGCTCCACTACTTGACGTATATTCGTCAACAACAGTATTCATGTTTATGTTTGGATCAGGGTGTAATTGTGCCTCTCTGCCCTCTACATAATCACTTGCATATAATTTTGTTGCAGTCGTATTATAATTTGTTGGTTTAAATAAAACAGTCGGAGTATAACCTACTGAAGTAGGTACATTAATATAGACTTCATGATACGTGTTACCTTGATATGCAACATCGTTTTCAGCATCTATTGTTCCTAAATATTTAACAACTCTATCGTAGTTATCACTAGCAAACGTACCATTAACTTTTTCGGTATAATTACCAACAAGTGTCTGGTTAGAATCAGCTGCAATAAAATCTACTGCACCCAAAGAACTTAACCATTTAAAAAATATCTTTTCAGAATCTGATTGTAATATTATTGGATCATAATCATCGTCTTTTAATAACAGCTCTTCTAAGTTAAGCGCATAATTTTGGAATGTTTGTGCAAAATCCACATTAGGCATTCCAGCAACATATGCATCACCTGAAGGTTGTTTAAGATTTAATTCAAAATCTATTGTGTTAGAGCCATTAACAGAATCAGTAAAATCTGGAAGATCTAATAAAGCGTATTTACTAAACTCAAAATTTAAATCTGAACTATTAAAAGCCCTAGTCATGTCTCTCGCAGAAGATGCGAAAGCATACATTGTGCCGCCCATTGGCTGCGGTATTCTAACTAGAGGAGTTGCCATCTATTCTTTAAGTTTTGTTTATACTATTGTTGTGTTGTGCGATGAGATAATATACCATTTATTATCAAAACATCTTAATGTAACTGTTGAGTTTAATCCTTCGAGTGTAATAGATGTAGCACCTAAAGTAGCTCCTGTACCTGATAACACAGATTTAGAACTACCGTCAACATTAATAATTGTTACCTCTTGTCCATCTACCGCTTCTGGTAATGTAAAGTGACTATCAATAAAGTAAGTAACCGCAGTTATTGAAACTGGTGTAACTTGTGTTGTTGGTGTAGCAGCAGTTCCTAAGACTCCGCTTTTTACTAAATCTCCATCTAATTTTACAGATGAATTAAAAATTGCAGCAGTGTTAAACGCGGCACCTAAATTATTTACTAATAATAAGTTAGCACCGTTCTGTGTAACAGTTAACGATGAAGTAGATACGCTAGCGACTCCACTTAAAATTAAGGTAGTTGGGTTTAACAAGGCCGTAACAGATGCTAACTCATCATTTAACAACTCAAAGTTGCTATTGATGATCGGTCTCGATGAAGAAACTGAATCAGTTCCTAAAATTTCAGTAATGTTTGCCATTTTTATTGTTTTTATTATTTTACTTTTAACATGTTCCTATTTACAAGGTTTTTATTTCCATTTGTATCTTCAGTTTCTAGCTGAATATTGTAGTACCCAGGTTCTTTAAAGATATATGTAAGCCACATATTATTATAGTATATATCAGTGATTTTTGGGTTAGTTATATTTGTGATAGTCCATTTAGCATTTTTACTTCCAGGGAATCTAGAAATATCTGTTGAAAATGTAACATGTGTAGATCTTTCAACCTCTGCATAATCATTAAATACTCTGGTGTCGTCCCATGTTGGATTGTAATGTTGTACGTGAATTTCACCGCTAATATTAGCGTTTGATGAATTATTAATTTTTATTATCGAAGCGTCTTCAAAATCATAAGTTTTTGAGTATTCTTTTCCTACAACCAATATGAATTTAAAAACATCACTTACATCATTATCGTCAGAATCTTCAAATATTGCGTTATAATTAAATTTACTAATAACATAGTCTTCACTTTGTTGTAATTCATTCATTATTTGAGTCCAACCATTTACATCATTAAACGTGGTTGGTGTAGCATTAACTATTTGATGAGATCCTGTGCTTATTTCTCCAGTTTTTGGATCTTTATGTGTTATTACTAAGGTATCACCTTGTTGTATATCATTTATTTTGAAACTTGAAGTTAAATCAGGTCCAACTCTCATGAAATGCCACGCTAAATGCTCAGTGTCTTTCCAATCAAACGTTGATTCGTCCCATGTATATGGTCCAGTAGTTTCACTATATGCAGTTTCAGAATAAATATCTAAATACCTACTAACAGTTGAAAATCTAACTCCTTGATCTTCTTCAAAGTGAATGTAATTTGCTCTATCTAATGTTAAATAAAGAGTAGCAATATCATCATCGATAGTTGTTACATTATCTTGAGGTTGATTCCAATAACCACCTGATTTTTGCCACGGTAGATTTTTATTATCCCATGAATCATCTTCTAACCACTTATAAATACCGTATAATTCTAGATTTTTAAGTTTTACATCTATTAGATCTTTCATTCTATAATGAGATCTGTGCCCAAAGAGATCATATGTTCTCATCTCGACAGTATATATGTCATCATGTGGTAATATCAATGGAAGAATCAAATAATCATCTATCGCACCCCTATAAGTCTGATCATACCCTTTATTTTTACTTGTAATAATCCATTCTATTTCATAAACCCATGCTTTCCACCAATCGTTCCATGTAATTAACAAAGTATCGTTTGGATTGTGAGCATCTTCCCAAGTAAATTTAGCTTCATCCCAAATATCATCAAATGATTCTGTACCGTCTAATAATACAGGACATCCAATTGGAATGTTAGGGTTATAAGAATATAATTCTTGATTATGATATGTTTCATAAAACTCTCTAAATATACTCTTTAATTCTGTTCTATTATTTGGGGTTAATGTATGTTCTTGTCCGCTTTTAGTATTTAAGAATAAATTATAGTTATTAGAATCATCATCTTGATTAAGCGATGGTTTTAAAACCATTGACATATCTTCTATAAATAACTGTCTATCGTTAGGAAATACATTAAACTTAATATCATGTCCTTCACTAAAGAAATCAATGCCATTTTGAATATTCCATACATTTATATTTCTTTGAGAGAAGTAATCTCCTTCGGCAGTAATATCTATAATTTTTGCTTGAAGCGGTAAATAATCTTTTTGTAACTTTGCCTTTAAACCATATAGTTTAATAAGTACTTCTTCTGGTGTATAATCAAAAACCTCATCAACATTAGGAATATCCCAATGATCAAATGTTCCATTCGGCTCGTTTAATCTATATACAAGACTAAACTTACTAGTTTTTTTCATTGTACTAGAAGGCAGTTTAAACGCTAATTTCTTTCTAGTGTTTTCACCCCTAACAGAAGAGTTAGGAACTGGAACTGCAAATAATTTACCAAAGTTCTTAACAGAATTATTAACATTTAACCAATATTCCTTAAGTGTTATTTTGTCATAACCAAAGAAATCTATTGCATTCAATATTGCTTTATATGTACCAACAAATGGTTTTATGTTGTGTAATTCTAAAAGTAATTCCTTTCTTTTCTTATTCAGTAATTTATAATCAGGTGACATTTCACTAATGTCATGATCTTTAAATAACATAAAATCAGATTCATCTAATGTAGCTCCAAAGTTTTGAAGAAGAATTTTGGTTCTTTCATCTTCAGCAACTACTTCACCATAAACTTCAATATCTGCTATAAGTGTTTTTACACCCGCTGCGCTATGATAAATGTGCAAGTTTCTAACATGTGGTCCAGCTTTTAATGAATTTAACGCTATATTAATTTGAATAGCGGTACTATCTTGTTCCCACAACGCCTTAGTACCATCATTAAATACCGCAACTTTACTAAAATCTATTAGATCAATAGTTTGAGATTTTAATTCTTTAATTACTGGAAGATTTCCAGAATGATCTATATTATATAGTGTAATATCTTTACTACCAAATCTAGTATCTTCACTCCATTCAAATATAAATTTATCGTTATCTGGTGTTTCAGATACTGGGAAATTTATAATAGGGTCTCCGAATAATTCACACTCTTCTAATATAAATAAATTAATAGTTTCATATAAACCAGCAGAAACCTCAGATAAATGCACAGTTCCCTGATAAACATCAGAGTTATCCTTTACGAAGTTTAAATCATATTCTAATCCTTTAAAAAATCTTAAATTATCGTACATTATTTAGTTTTCTTTGTGTTTTCGTCAACGGTGTAATTTTTAAAATTATTTAAATATCTTGCACCCTTTAATAAATTCTTTAATGCGTCATCTAAGAATATTAAAAAATGTTGCATAGTTTGATTTCTTTGAATGTGACCAGACAAAGACTTACTAATAAATTCTCCTGGAGCCAACTCATCATCGTAGTTAAATCCCGTGTGTAATCTATCATCCTTTCTAGATTTAGCAGAATCATATCTTCTACGTTGTCTATAGTTAAATAAATTTGTAAATAAACCCATTATTTAAGTGCCTTTCTATTTCCAGCTTGTACTCTAGTGTATATTGTTCTAGGCACAGGATCTGCTTCAAAGTTTATACTTACCGCAGCTTCAGCGTTAATTAACACATCATCTTCCATAACGTCACCATCTCTATCTAACCATCCGCCTCTAAAAACAGCAACTTCTTCTTTTTCCATTATAATATCACCCCACTGATCTAATCCTTTTACCTTAGGAGGAATAACAGTATTTTCATCAACTGGAACCACCTTTACATCCTCTATTTTCTTAAAGAAAACATATTTTTGTTTTCCATTTCCTACAGTTTCCAGTGTTACTGGTTCTTGTGGAACCACGGTAGTAGTAATTGATTCATAATAACCAAGTCTTCTTGCTGTTTCTTCTGTCTCTGAAATGAACCTAACATTTACAGCGTCAATACCTGCTACTTCTTCTAAGATATAAATAATATCAGACTTAGGCAGTTTATCTCTTCTTGTTATATTTAATAAGTATGTTGACATTCTCTCTCTTACAGCTGTGTAAATTTCATCCTTAGTATAACCTTCAAAGAATCTAATATTAATATCAATACTATATTTTCTTATCTGTGGCTTAACAAAAACAACTTCAGTTGTTACCATTTGTTGGCCGCTATCTTCTAAAACCTTATGCATTGCATCATACTCACCTTGATCAAAGAACATTTCTTCTTGTGGTACAGTAAAGTAATCTTGATTTTTAGCTAATTTTTTATTAACATCTGGCACCGCAAAAATATAAATAACATTATCATCATCTAAATATTGATCGTCAGTAGTGTTATATGCATCTATGTAAGAAAACATATTATATCTTGACAAAAAGTATTCATAGTTATCAGGTGTAGCTAATACAAATGATTTACTTGCAAGTGGTGTCATTATTTTTGTAAATTGAGTATTCTCTCTATCACTACCCATTTTTGGAGATGAAGTAACAGTTACATCTAAGAATTCATTTAAATCATGTTCTGTTCCATTAGAATCATAACCAGTTGCATCCCACTTAATAGTTAGATCAGGTGAATCATCTAAATTACCAGCAATTCCAGAATGTTTTACATATTCCACTTTAATACTAGCACCATTTGGTGGCACCATTCCAAAACTTCCATTTCCAAAATAAAGATCTAAACCTCCACTAATACCAGTTTTAATTAAATATGCTTTCTCATCAGATAATAGATCATAAAGAGATTCATGCTTTGTCCATTGCTCACCATTAACACTTACAGTAACTTTACTATGATCAGTGATTCCACCAGTATTAATGTTAAATGATTGTAATTTTTCACCATTAGAAGTCACAGTTTGTGATTCAAATTTACCTTGAATTATTGCACTTTTAAATGCATTATAATTTGTTTTTTCTAATTTAAATAATTCAACAGAATTTAATAAAGTATACGTCATTCCGTTAGCATCAAATTTAATTTCTGATCTACCATTAATATTTAATAAACTTCCTGCTATTTTTGCCATATCAGCACCAGGTTTCCATCTAAATATAATTTCACCAGTAGAAGCAAATCCTCTTGTCGCATCATGACCTGTCAATCTTGACATACCATATATTGATTCTGGTTGCTGTGCAGTATATATGTTTTGTTCTACTACAGAATCCTCAATATAATACATAATAAGATCCATCATTTCTGATAGTACAGCTATTATTTGTGCAAACGGTGAAGCTAAAGTAAACAAAGTGTTAGCTCTATTGTATACCCTAGAAATATAAGTTCTAGCATCAGCCTTAATAGACTCTGCTCCCGTTCTAATTGTACTTAAAAATTTTAATTCTGCCATTATTTATGTATACTTTTTTATAGCATGCTTATTTTTATAGCATATCTACTATCTATCGTAATATCTATGAACGCAATATCTCTAACTTCACCTCGAACAAAGTCAATGTTCACTTGAACATTGTATTTTGATGCTAATGGGCAATATGCATTAATCTGATCTACTATCACTGATTTAATATTATGTTCACTAGAATTGAAATCATATATAAGTGTTTCTAAATCACATCCAAACTTATGATCCCCCATAACTTCACCACTATTAGTGAATAAAATTGTTTGAATCTGTGTGATCAACATTTCTATTTCACCATTAGTCTGAACTTGATCTTCGTCGTAATTAGGATCGCTAGGATATTTTATATATAATTCCATTTATTTATTTATCTTCTTTTATTTATGAATGCATCATCCAATCAACACCTTCGTCTCCTTGAATCTCTTCGTTAATCTCTGATAGCTCATCATCACCCATACTTTTAATGGCATCATAATCAAAATCAACATTACCAGGAAGGGCAAATTTAAAAATTGCTAATTTAGAACCAATAGATTGTTTTATTTTTGCACTCACATATCTAAAGAATATTTCATCTGAATATAATGCACAATCAGGGATAGTTTCATATATCTCTAAAATAACATCACCCTTTGGTGTATCACCCATAAATTTTAATTCTCCAGTTAAACTAGAATAATGAAATGAAATAGGGTTTTCAAGTATTTGTCTAGACAAATCTGCCATAGAAGCGTTCAATACATAATACTGTAGTTCTTCTGCGGCTTCAGCCATACCAGAACCTTCATACATTCCTCTAAATAACATTCGCTCCATTGAAAAGTCAGAACCACCTTGGAATCTCACATCCATTCCGCCTCCGCCTCCATTCCAACCTGAAGCTAAGTCATATAAACCATATACTGAATATACACCTCCACCTCCGTCTGCACTTGGCCCAGGCAACGTAAGTGCTCTGTGGCTTTTAAAGTGTGATGTACTAAATACACTATTTGGAATATGGTATAAATTTTCTTTTACAGAATATTCATATTTTTTATAAAACCATTTTTTGGCTCTTTTAATTATATTAACAATCTCTTTTTGTGGCAAATTAATAGGTACCATACATGCCCCAGTAATATCATCTCCTATTTCTTCTAAAAAAGTATTTAGACAATTTGGATCGAAATTTCTACCAGAAGTTAAATCTTGGTTTGAACCGCTTCTAATTTCACTCATTTTATTCTCTTATTTTTTTACTTACAACAATCTCAGTATCTTCAAATCTGGCATCTTTTGTTTTGAAACCCTCTCTGAATATACCTCCAATCATTTTACCTTTAAACATAGTATCTCTACCTGCAACATAACAGTTTATTAATTCACAACTACCATGTGTATAACTAGATTCTACTTTTGATTCTTTTACCTTAGTGCCTTTGTATAAACTACCATACATGATAGCAGACCCAGTTATTTCACACCCATAAAAACTAGAATTAGTTACATTCCCAGCTATTTCACAATCTATAAATTCAAAATCTTCTAATTGATAAACAGTTGGAAACTTTCCATCTTTTATTTGTGTGGCTCCATAATTAGAATCATAATTAATTAAGCCGGCAGTCATAGATCCATTTACTATAAGATCTACTACTCTATTCTTAAACCTTTCCCATTGCAATTTAATAATGACTGGGTTATCTACTAAATCTACCAATATAGTTATGTCGGGATAATGTTCAGATACCTTAGAGTAGTCCTTTAGTATATCTGAGATAGGTTTATTTTTATTTAAAATTCTCTGTAATTCTATTTTATTCTCATCATTAAACCTGGAGTCATTACACGAATTCCACATTTGCATTAAAAATCTTTCAGTTAAATAAAGAATATCATCTGATTTTTTCTCATAATCAGCTCCACCAATATACCTAAATTCTAAGTAATTCTTTTCTTTTTTGGAAAAATTAATTCCATAATATTTTGTGTCAGCAAATTTAAAATTGTTTGACGCTATATGATTACCATCAAAATGAAATGCTTCAATTTTTGGCATTACCCATTTTACACTCTTTGCATATGTAGAATTTTCACGTTCAGGGAAAAACTTATAGATTTGTTTTTCATCAAATTCTAAAATAAATTTAAGAACATTCATTTTAGAAACAAGATCTTTATCTTCGAGATACTTTTTATCGAAAGATAAATTTATATGAATTGATGCTCTGTCATTAGTATATCCATTTTCAGATATCCATTTTAACATCTTAATAACCACTAATCTGGCATTTCTATAAGAGATAGGTCCCGTAACCAACTCTGCTAATCCTTTACCACCAGACATATCTGGCTCAATTTTAAATTCTTCAGCAGATGGTACAAAATCAGAATGGGCTTTATCTTCTAATCTAATCTTTCGATCTAGAAGTTTTTCCAGAGCTTTTCTGGTTACTTCTAGATCGAGGTTAGAATAGAACTCAAACTCAACACCCATGAGTGCTGCGTTTAGGATTGATTCTCTCGGAGAATCTATAGTTAATTTTTGCATACTAAGATTATGATATTACCGTTTGATTATATATCACACTCTCGTTGCAATAGTTATTGCGGCATCTTTAAAAAGACTTTCATCGAATCAACATCGATTCTTGTAATCTGTACCGTGATTGGGTCACCAGCTTTAAATACGCTCATTACTTCTTCACTTAATTCGCTAACATGTAGCAAACCAGTCACTCCATCTTCTATTGTGATAAATAATCCGTAATCCTTTTTAGTTTTAACAGTAGCTTGTACCACAGAAGGAATTTGATATCTAGAAATAATATCTACCCATGGATTAACAACTATATTTGCCTTTTGAGTTAATGTTATTTTAGTATTACTTATAATATCTTTAACCATAAATGAAATTTCATCACCTGGTTTAATTTCTCTGGCTCTAAACTTGGCTAATGTATCTTCATCTAAATCATTATTATGAATCATACCAGTTAAACACTTATTAAATTCTACAAATACTCCGTATTTTGCAGTACCCGTAACATTTCCAGTCACTGTTTCACCTTGTGTTTGTTTTAAGTTTTCAATTTCTCCAGGTATTAAAGCTTGTAAATATTTTCTATGAGAAACTACTAACGTACCTCTATCCGGTGAGAAACTAACAGGAACTACATACATTTCCGTTCCAATAATAGAACTAAAGTCATGTAGTTTATTAATTCCAGCTAAAGATCCTGGCATAAAACATTCTATGCCTTGTACCATTACCATATAACCTCCATTTTCAATCATATTTGTAACTGTACCGACCCACGCTGTGTTTCCTTCTTCAACTGCAGCTCTAAGATCCATAAACACTTTGTGTTTAACACCACCATTAATACTACCAACAATATGTGAGTTTTTACCCAATTGTGTAATTAGTACAGCGGTGTCATCACCTGGTTTTAGCGATTGAATTTCAGCAGGTTCTTTATCATACTTGACGTAGATCAATTCCCTGTAACCAATATCAACGCTAATAAACTCAGAATTAATTGCATAAATTTTACCTTCATGAATTTCACCAGGATTAATTACAGTCAGTAATTGTCCAATACTAGCATCATGTGCAGTAAGCATGTCATACATTTCTTGGGCATAAGATTCCCTAGAGTAGACTTTATCGCCGTCTTTGGTTTTAATGTGTGGATTTGGTTTTCTTGTTCTTGACGGGCAAGTAGACTCATATGCATCCCACATGAATTCCCCGTTCTCATCATAAAATGCTTGATTAGCATCTTCTTCAATTTCTGTGTTTTCGATTTTTACATCTAGTTCTTCAACTACGGTCTCTTTTGGTGTCTTTTCCCCAATTCTGATCCTTTTGTTTTTTTCGTTGTTCATTTATTTTTATATTAAAGGTGTAACATAATATATATCCTATTATTTTTTAGAATACTACAGGAACAATTCCAACCATTGGCACTGGTCCAGCAGGTGTAGGAATTCCACCAAGATATAATAATTTAAATTCTAATAAGTGTAACATATACGCAGCCGCAACAGCTGTTGAAACTGCTAATGCAGGTGGCATTGGAGCAGGAATAACTGAAAATGTTTTCCCGGTATTCCATGCTCTTCTTAAATTCTTAGCCAATCTTTTTTTACCACCATAATAAATTGGAATATAAATTCCAGTAAGTGGAGGAGGAATCAATGCTGGCAAAGCAGATGGAGATGGTGTAAATGGTTTCACTAAACATGCATACCAATATGCAATAGTTATTTCTGCCATTTCTTCATAAGGATCACCACCTGGCCAAGTATAATCTATATTACTATCTTCTTCTGCAGCATCACATTCTTCTGCAGCGGCCTTAGCGTCGATCACTTGTTGTCTTTGAAATTTAAATATAGTTCCACCTGATGTTGGGTTTATATCAATCACATGTTCAGGTGTTCTAGCGTTGCTCATTGCATTTGGAATTTTGCGCCAACCATTTTTTAATTCTTGATCTCTATACTTTGATTTAACCCAATTATTATTTTTTGTAAATTTAGGAGCATTAGTAACAATACCTTCTGCATTTGCACTAAACGATCCGCTTCTTACACCAGGATACCAACTAAATGTCGCAATAACATGTGATGTTAAAATTTTAGGTCTTTTACTATCAGTTTCGTAATCATATGCAACCTGTATTTTATACCTATTTAGTGGACATTCTAATTCTATAGGCAAAACAATTTCATTAGTGGCATCTTTTTGAATTCTCTGTCTTAGTGCGTTTGTGTTAAAAAATGCACTTTCAGATTCTTCACCTGGATGTGCATCATGAATTGCTTCAACACATATGCTACTTACATTATTAGCAAGCTGTGTCCAACTATAACCTGCATCTTCAATATCACTTCTAGTTTCGTTACTAATATTAGGATATGGTAAACCCGACCAGTTTCCTCCAAATCCACTCGAATTACTATAGTTTTCTGAACCAAGACATGCTAACCAAATATAGAATTCCCATTTAGTGTTTACGTTTGTAATACCACTAAATTGTTGTAATAATCTAGAAGCAAAAAGTTTTTCTAAATCCTCTTGCGATTCATCTCCAGTTAAACATGGAAATTCAAAAAATCTAAACTTTTTTAAATCCATAGCAGAATCATTCTTATACTCGTCTATAAACTTACTAAATTTCTTATCTAATTTCTTTTGTTCCTCAATTGGATCTGGTTCCTCAACTGGATCTGGACAAAAATCAGCATAATCAGGATGTGACTCTTTACCCATTTCAGTTAAATTACCATCTTCATCATATTGATCTTGCAATGGAATATCACCCTCTTTTAATAATCGTTCAAATACTAAGCCATAACCTTGTTTTAAAAGAAATTCAGCAGCAGGATTATTAGTATGCGTTGCACCAAACGGTGTCATTGCTAAACCTTTTACAGCTTCTAAATATCTTTCAGCAACTCTTACACCAAAATCATATCTTCCACTTAGAGGTGCAAGATTAATAGCATTTATCATTGCAGTAGGATCTGTTGTTAATGATACGTTTAGTGGATTTCCAGGTTTAATAGATTTTATTAGATCTAAAGATGGAGGAAAAATAGGAACTTGATTAACACCAACCTTTGGAAGAGCATATGAAACTATAGCACCACCTGGTTTTGTAAATTCTCGCCCAGCAATATCAGCTGCTAAATTTGGTATGAATGTTGGCCACAGTGCAGGCATAACTACTTATTCTTTTGTTGATACTTAATATGAGAACTTGATAATTTACCTACGGTTGCTGGTGTAGGTGGCATGGGAGGACCAGATGGTCCAACTCCAGTTGGGTGAATATGTGCATTATAATCATCTAACCATGTTTGTAACCAATCTTGTAAAGATTGACCTCTCACTGCTGGCTCTGTTTCATCAGCACCTGGTTCACCTTCATTTGAAACGAATATATCACCGCAGTCTAAGAACATCTTCGCATCTGTGCTTATTTTAATGAATCCTTCTTCGTCTATCTGTATCATCGGTCTTTCCTTGGCTCCACTCCCTCGAGTAATAACTAAGCCATCTTCAGGTGAATGATATATTCTAACATTTCTTTCTGCATCATATACTAAACTAATTACGTCATGTGGTGCATCAGATGCTTCCAATATATCTGTCTTTAAATCTGGATTTTGATCAATCTGAAACCAATATTCTGGGTGGTATATGTTTCCGTTATCAAATCTAACTGCAACAATATCGCCAACTCTTGGAACAGCATGTGATCCAATTTGATCTCTATTCATAGGAGTTGCCCATGGAATAGCATCATCTGTCAGTTTATCAAATTTACCATAAACTTTTACGCGACATCTACCATTAAGTAAAGGATCTTCGTTTACTACAACTTCTCCTAACCAATGAGTTTCTCTTAGATTATCTTCAACTAATTCTTTATCATTCATGCTTATGAGTGTACGTTCTCGTTAATGTTATCATCTGGACTACTATCAACACCAGGTTCATGAATTCTTCCAGGTGTAATGTTTTGACTTTCTGGTTCTTGTGCAACAGGATCATATACCTTTTGATTAATTGGAAAATCAGGGGAACTATCTATTCCTGGATCATATACACCAACCGGTGTAATATTCCCATTACTTGGAACATTAGTATTATTTGGATTTAATTGTCCAGCTAAATTTAAAATAGCATTTACACTTCCTGCTTCTAGCGCACTATTAATATCACTTAAACTTCCTAAGAAACCTGTACTTCCATGTACGTTATCTAATAACAATCCTTTTACAGCATCCATGCCTCTATTTGCTAAAGAGGCTGCAGCTCCTGTTAAACCTTCTGGATAAACTCTACCTAAAGGATTATTACCAAATCCTGGTAAACCATTTTTTAAATTATTAAATCTATTTACTAAACCACCTGCAAGTCCATTAACTTTATCGCTTATTGCATTTTGTGCAATCGCTAATGGATTAAAAGGCTGATTAGGATATAAACCATCATCTGGTTTTGCATCCGGAAATAATGGACTTTTTTCTTCTTCTGATATGTTTTCTCCAAACTTAGAACCTGACATAAAGCCAGTATTCCAAGTAAATGATACTTTTGGTTTTTTCTTTTCAGGGTTTTTAGATTGATCTGCAAATATGCCAGCAATTGTGTCTATTTGCCATTCACAAAAACCTAATTCAAACATAATATGTGGTTTGGCATCAGCAGTATATTGTTTAACTAATGGAGCATCAAACTTACCAGCATTTCTACCAGCTGCAGTTTCATAACCCTTAGCTCTAGGAATAAGATTAACAGAAGTACCTGCTTCATTACCTGGCATTTCAGCGCCATATAAGTTCAAATCCCTAGCGACCGTACTTTGTTGAAATGTCCTAACTTCTGAAAGTACAGTCCAAACTCTAAAGTGTCTTAAATTTTTAGGTAAGATTTCTACATATCTTCTAAAATCATAACATGCATTCTTATATAGTGTCATCAATGCAACTGCAGTTAACTCTACGTTTTCTTCTAAACATTCTATTTCTATCTTAGGAGTTTCTTGTCCTCTAAATGGCTCATCCATTTTACCATAAGTCTCAACTAACTCTAAACCTGTAACACTTTGCCAAAACCATGGCATTTCTTTATTGATTTTAAAAAGAACCTTTCTAAAATTAGCTAATTTTTTGGCATACGTTGTACCCATATTAGCATCTACCATTTTTTCTAGATACTCTTCTGCTGGACCTGCCAATAAAGGAGAATGTTCCCTATCTACACCATCAAACATAAAGAAAAAACTGAGATAAGTTGGATCTTCACTGATCTTACTTAAAACAGAACCTTTTCTAAACTCGTTAATATGTTTAAAGTCTGACATATATTATTTATCTTTATTTTTTTTGCATATTTTGGACGTTAGGGTCTTGTTTCGATGGATCTAAAAATGCTTTAGCTTCATTTACAACTCCGCCCTCATCTAATATTGTATTTGTTCTAATTCTAGGGTCACCTCTATATACTTCAGCACCACTTGCATCAAATACAACTATTCTCAACATATTACCAGTTATTAATATTTCATATACATGTGGCGTTGACTCTGGTGTAGGTTCCGGTGTAGGCTCTGGTGTAGGCTCTGGTGTAGGCTCTGGTGTCGGTTCTGGTGTTGGTTCTGGAGTTGGTTCTGGAGTTGGTTCAGGTGCTGGTTCCGGGCTATTTTCAGCCACATTATCTGCTTTTTCTTCATCAGTAGCATCTTCAAGTCCAGGTGGATTAATTAGATTTTCTGTTCTTGTTGGCCATTCTCTTCTAAGAAGTATCATTGTTTGTTTTGTGACATCTTCTTCTACTTCATATATAATACTTTCAATTATATAATAACCTGACAAAAATGAATCTAAAGATTGACTTGGACTATTTTTACCAACATCTGCTAAATCTTCACTAGCTTCTTCCAATCCAAAAGGCTCATCTTTATCCATGCCTAATTCTTTTTTATCACCTTTAATTCTTTCGTTTTGTTGTATGGCTTTAGGGTTAGTAATATACATTAAAACAGGAATCTTTTGATATTTATATAAAGATGGATTAAATGAATTTAAAGTAACTTCTAATTTCATTTTTTGTGTTTCAGCCTCATTTTGTGCATTGTGCAATTGTGAAAATGCAGCATTGGGGTGTACGTTACCCAATCCATCATCACCGGCCTCTTGTCTTCCAATATACTTATATTTGATTTGATCAATATGTCTTTTATCATTTCTATTACCCTTTAGTGGCTCTTCTAATTCTTTTAAATCATTTCCACCTAAAGACTCTATTCTAAATTCTTGTTTTCTCTCACCAGCATCACCGTTGTTATTATAAATAGTTACTTCTCTGGCATATCCGTTTTTTGCACTAACATTTGCAGAATTATTTAATATATTAGATTTCTCTATAAATGAACTATTTCCCATAAAAGCAACATGATTTGTCAATAGTAATGGTACCTCAATGTCGTTTCCTGTTTTAGCATTTTTTTCAGCATCAGTTGTAGCCACCATTGATTCAGCAGCTGAAGCCAATGATTCAGCAAATTCTTCTATCGGTGGATTAGGTGAATTAAACAATGCATTTACATCTACGTAATTCATATAGTAGTATGGATCGATCCAAAACTTTTGAAAAGATTCTTCACCTATATAACTTTCTTTGATTATCTTTTTTATAAAACTAAGATATGGTTCAAACGCCATAATTCTAGACTGTGCATCGTCAGCCGCATCAATATTAGTTGCTAAACCCAATTCTAAGTCTCGGGCTACTTCTTCCATATGAGTTAAAGAATCTGCACTTTCAAAATTTCTACAATCTTCGGCCTGCATTCTAGGAATTTTACAAACTCCAAATATTTCAAATACAGCAGTTCCAACATTTCCATCTTTTGGGGATTCACAGCTTATAATATCAAAATCCATATGAATAGATTTAAATGTTTCTTGATTTTTAGAATTTATAAGTATTGTGAAGAAATCACCATCTCTTGGATAACTACCAACTGCAAATTTTCCAGCTTCGTCGCTCAATTCAATTTCACATTCTGGTAAATCACCCATTAAATTTAACTCAAAACGTATAACGTCAGTCGGTGCAAATTGATAACCATTAATAAGTATAAATGGTTTAAGAGTTGCAACCATAGTAGATTGCTTGTACTCTGCCTCGTCTTTCTTTTCTTCAGCAAGTGCATCCATCTTGATCTCAGTTGGCCTAATCGCTGGTTCTACAACTGCTAATATATTGTTAGATAATTCCATATAGTATGTTATTTAGAGCAAGGTGCGTCTGGGTTATTTGTTGGATTATTGTCAGCATTTCCAGGTGCAGTTCCATCGGGTTCATCTCCACCTACATTATCAGCAGTGTCTGTTCTTCCACTTCCGCCTCCGTTTCCACTACCTGTTCCATTAGCTGTTCCACTACCCGTTCCACTACCACGTTCAGTTTGAACTACTCCACTATTTTCAGATAAAAGATCTTCATATAATTTTCCACTTCCGCCTCCGTTTCCACTTCCGCTTCCGTTTCCACTACTGTTTGTTAATTGTGAATTGTCATTTGCATCTATTATAAGCTCAGCTACAGTTGCTTCTTCATCTGAAGAATTATCAAATTTATCTTGATTTCTAATATCAGATAATATAGAATCAACTACGGCATCCGTTTGTGGTCCCATACCAAATCTAATGTTAGAACCATCAAACTCGTAATTTTTTCTACCAACTGGAATAACATTAGGTGGCAATAAGTTTTCTTTGTTATATTTCTTTTTAAGTGCCTTTAATCTTCTTTGATCAGTTTTACTTAATCGTTTAGTTTTTATAAACTGATTCTTAATAGGATTATCCTCATACATTTGTGGAGATTCTAATCTAAAATAAGGAATAGTGTCCATAGGAATCCAAAGTTCTTCACCTACGTTAATAGAAAAAGGATCAGAAATACCATTGAATTTTAATATAATGTCTAATCCTGAAGTAGTACCATAGTGTTCAGTAGCAATTCTATCAGGTCTTACTAAATCATCATCTTTAACGATATGTTTAGCAACCATTACATAATCTTCGGGATTTAAACTTCCGAACAGCATAGTAGGTTGAGCTAAAAATAATTTACCGTCTCCTATTTTTTTATTTACAAATATTTTAAATTCCATCCTATTAGTTTATTTTAACCAGCAGACATATCAGATAATCTACTCATATATGGTTTATTAGCAAGATTTCCTTTTCCAGATTTATCTCCATATGCATCCACATTTAACATTGCATCTATGTCTATTCCTTCACCTTCACCCCATTCTGGTTGTAAATACATTCTACCTCGACCAGCATTAAACATAGATTCAATATCTGTTTTATCTCTTGGTCTTCCAGGTTTTAAAGTAGTTTCAACTTTCAGTTTAGTAGGAAATCCTTCAAAACCGAGTGGTCCTTCAAATGAAAAATTAGTATCTTCTAAACATAAGTTTCCGCATACCATTATAGGATTCATTGGATTACCTATAGTCACATGCCAGTTTCCAGTAGGATCACCTGTTAAAAAAGCTTTAATTACATCACCACCACTAGGTCCTCCCATCATTTTCATTAAACCTCCACCTACGATATTTTCAAGAATAGAAGAATCACCTAGAATTTTATTAATACCTTCACCGTTTTTAATATTACTTGCAGTTTTCTTAAGTTGATCCATAAAATTACCACCCATACCTGCAAGAGTGTCAGCAATAGAACCTAAATAACCAGCATAATCACCTTTCTCTAATAAAGCCGTATCACCGAATGGCTTTCCAGTTGCACCAGATCCAGAAAATCTAGTAGCTCCTCCCCAAAATGGTGCGTTACTATATGTAAGTGCCAATACGTTGGCTAGTGTATCCATAAATGCAACCTTTGGACTAGTACCTGGATATGCCTTTAAGTCATAATGAAATGATAATTTAAATTCTTGTTCAAATTTAAGTCCTTTTTCTCTAGCTAGAACTTTATCTATAATATTAAGAGGTCCAAATACTTTATTTGGGTAAGTTTCTTTAGTGTGATCTACGTTACCTGCATTTCTAAGTTTTTTAGCTTGAACCGATGTAAAACCATTTAATCCTGATTCAATCGCAGCTCCATATTTACTATTATCAATTGCGGCTCCAGCTGCACCTCTATCAGATTGTCTTGATTGTGCATCTTGTATTTCTGATTTAGCTTCTTTCCATTGATATCCTGTTGTGAATTTTAATATTTCTTTTAAATCATTACCTAAACCTGGAGATAACCACGTCACTGCTCTTGCCAAATCAGGTGCAGAAGAATCTACCTTTTTACCTTTGGTTCCTGCAGTTTTAGGACTTAATAAGTCATCACCTACAGGATATGCAAATCTTCTAAGTGTAACTAAATAATCATTAGATATTTGACCATAGTGTTCCATTTGAATAAAATCACTATAACTATAAGAGAAGCATGCACCTCCAACAGACTGTGAATACTCTACAATATTTCTTGCTGTTGGATTTTTTTGTAAGTTTTGTGCTAATGCAGCAGTTACTGGTTTATTATATGTTTTACCATTGTATTCTGTACCAGAGTCTTCTGAAACTGTACCTACCCTGTTTTGATATCTATGTAATGTCCAATTATTAAATAAACTTCGAGGAGCTTTTCCAAAAGTAACTGTTTCACCTTTGTCTTCATATGTGTCTCCTTTTTCACCGCTCACTACGGATTTTATAGGATATGCTCTGGAATCTACACCTTTTTCAGGATACAACGAACTTCCGCTTTGTGCTTCTCCAAAAACACTTTCTTGACTTAAAGTTGTTTTTCCAGTTCCTTTCTGGTCTGCTGCCGATGGTTTAGGAGAATCAAGAGCACCGGATTTTGGTGTTCTAGTTATAACTTCTCTTCCATTTACAGTATCATCATAAAAATATTCAGATACTTCTAAACCTGTGGTTTTATCAACAACGTTTAAAACCTTCTTAAAAATAAAATTTGCATCATTACCAATTCCAGACATAAATATGAATTTCTTTTTTTATATATATCTACGTATTATAGTAGGATAATATATTTATACCCATTCAACGTTGTCCATCTCATCGGTATCAGGTCTATATAGTAGATTATCAGACCATTTGTCATCTTTAGGATATTTATCTCCTAAAAATTTTTGTAAAGATTTTACGTATTCACCCTTTGTGTGCCAATAAAATTCACCGTTTCTATATGAAGATCTATTTACTAGCTCATATAACTCTTTCAGTTTCATCTCAACATGGAAGGTTTGTATTCTATTAAAAAGATTTTCTTGTTCAACCCGAGTTCTCGTACAGAACACAGAGTCTACTACAATCATATATTGTTTCCATTTGGCACCATTGAATATATTGTTCTCAATATCTGCAACTGTAGAATATAAACCTCTTTTTAAATTTATTTTAGTGTCCTTTCCCTCAAAGTTTTTAATAAATCGTCCACCAAAAAGATTCTTTTTTAAGAAATATACTGGATCATAGAACTTTTTAATTCTAAGTTGATATTGAGGATTTACGTCATCAAACTTAACATCATAAATTGTAGCCCTAACAGGAATTAATAAGTTAGGTTGCTGTGTAGTAGAAATAAGGGCATGAATCTGATCACCCTTAGAAAAGAGTTTGTGTTTAATCATTGTTATCTATGAATCGAACATTGTCAAATTTACTTAAGACGCCTGTTTTTGGAAAGTCGCATCTATTAACCACAAGTAAATCTAATTCACAATCTTCTTCAACCATAGAGTTAATAAAGTCTCTGAAACCATTAACGGTATCTGCACTTAAGGATTTAAACATGTAAAGAATTTTAACATCATCGCGTTCTTCTTTTTCATCTAAATCCCATAAAACCTTTTGAATACTTTTTCTAATGTATATAGAAATAATAATATTAGAAGGCTCGGCATTATTAGGATCACTTTTAATCAAACGATTAAATATATCATAATAAGACACTGACAAATCATAGTCACCTTTTTTAGACAACTTATCAAACTCTGTCCTTGTTTTACACCAAACTCCTTCTATTTTTACATTCATTATTTTAACATGGATCCAAGTCTTTTGATTTCTTTCTCTAAGATTTGGATTTTATTTTTAATTTCGTTGTCAGACGTACTTATGTGTTGTGCACCCCATCCGACATATATCTGAAGAAGATCATTGTCTAATTCAGTTCCTACGTCCATTCCTAAATCAAATATTAAATCTTTTAAAAACTTAACTTGATTTGATCTTTTCATTGGCCCTTCAAATTCATAAACTTGACGAGCCTCAAAGTCTTCTCCACCTCCATTGATGTTATCATCTACTAGTGTTTTTATTACACCATTATCTGCGGGCTCAATACCAATACTTAACATATATTATTGTTTTCTAGATGCTAAAGAATCTTTAGCTTTTTTTCTTAATTCTTTTGCTTCTTTTTTATCATCTTTCCAAGTAGATTTATCTTTTGCAAAGTGAATAGCTGCAGCCTCTTCTAATAATTCAATTTCTTTAGAGTTATATCCAATTTCATACCATGTTTCTTTCATGCTTTCTAATTTAATCATGAAGTCAGCTTCTAGTTGTTTATCTATAGCTTCCCTTCTTATAGATTGAATCTTTTCTCCAGTTTTCATATTTTCAGCTCTGAAGTTTGCACGAATAGGATCTAAGAAATTCTTTTTACTAAGATATTTTAATACACCTTGTTGTTTTAATCTGTATCTACGCTCTCTACGATTAGGAATCGCTTGCGTCTCTGTCTTTTGTGCTTGTGTTGTTTGTTCTTCCATTATAATAATTATTAATAAATGATTCGATTTGTTCTTTTAACTGCTCTCTTAGGTTATCTATCTGATCTTCTACGAGCGCTCCAATTTGGCCATTCAAGTCTTTTTTAGTGATGTCCATCTGATCTTTAAGCAATGCATATATTTCTTTAGAAGGAATATTAATTTTAACAGGCATAGAAGCTTTGTTTTTTGCACTCATTTTTTTGAGCATCTCTTGCATTACATTAACCTCAGCTGCTGGTTCTGCATCTCTTTTTGGTCTTACTGGTCTTGCAGCTTCAGGTTCTGCATCTCTTTTTGGTCTTACTGGTCTTGCAGATTCTGTGTTTTCAGATACAATTCCACCAAAATCTTTTGCTATTTGATGTGCTTGATCTATATCAGAAGCCGGGAGTAGAAATTCTGTAACAACATTTATGTTACATCTAGTACCATCTGTAAATTCTAACCACTGTTTATCTGTTTGAATTTCAGATATCTCTACAACTTCACCTGATCTTTCTGATTTAACCCAAACATAAAATTGATTCGTCTCTTTTTTACTCATGATTTTATTTATTAATATCTGTATCCATTTCATTTTTTACAAATATTTGTTTGTATTCATTATATGCGAAATCTGTAAAAGGTTTAATAAATATATGTGATTCGTTTGATCCAATAGTGGCATCAGACTTTTGAAATCGTCTCAGCCAATGTTTACCAAATTCTATTTCACCTAATTTTTCTAGTTGTTCTTGTAGGCTTTCTACTTCAGGAAGCCATAATTTGTTAAATCCCATTTATTTTATTTTAGTTACCTCTTCTAGTATTAGATCCACTTTTTCTAGTTGTCGTAGTTGGTCTAGAATTATTCGTGGGTCTTGTGTTATTGTTATATGTAGGTCTTGTGTTATTGTTTCTAATTACTGGCCTTGTATTATTCCTAGGTCTTGTATTATTGTTTCTAATAACTGGTACTCTCGGCTTCTCTCTAATAACCCTAGGTTTTGTATTGTTATTAACTGGTGTGTTTTGATTTAGATATACTCTAGGTTTTGTATTAGTCCTAGTATTAGTGTTAGTATTGACTCTGGTATTAGTTCTAACTCTTCTATTATTAACTACTTCATTACTAATTGAACCTCTTCGACCATTAACACGTACCGTATTTGATCTATTTCTATAGTATGGCACGTTAGTACCTCTATATCTACTATAGAACCCATTGTTCCAGCCCCAGTTATTATAGTAACCATTTCCATAATAAACATTGCCCATCCAGTTGTTATATCCCCAACCGTGATTATTCCAACCATAGTAGACTCCATAGCCCCATCTATCATATCCAAATGGTGACCATCTATGAGGAGAGCCCCAAGAATTCCAGCCTGTATAACCCCAAGCCCAATCATTCCACATCTGATCTCTATTCCAACTCCAATAATAGTTATTCCATCTAGAATCATATCGCCTTCCTAGTAATCTATTATTCCAATCAAACGATCTCGGTTGACTCAAAGCATATCGTGCAAAGTCCAATCTAAAACCTATATCTGTTCTTAATTTATTTCTAAACTGAAATTCACTTAATGTGTCTATCTTAACATCATCTGAAACCACTATATAATTTTCGTCTTCATATATTGGATCATGGTTAAGCGTAGACAATTGCCAACTGGCTCCGCATGATGATAACATAATTAACGAGATAATTGCAAGTAGTTTTTTCATAATAATAGATTTTATTTTATAGTCTTAACCCTCTCTGTGAAACTTGGAGGGAAGAATCCTGGTTTATATATCAAACTTCTGAAGCATGCATCTAAAACATAAGTCACTGCCCAATCATTTTCATTTCTTACAGATCTTCCAACACCTTGCATAATGCTAATTCCAGTTTTCCAATCGTACCACTCATTTGACGTTTGCATTTTAGCTTTAATTAAAGGATCACCTAATGATGGGTATGGAACTTTAAAGAATATTTGAAATCTACTTATATCATCCTTTAAATCTAAACCTTCTAATAACGAAGGTCCCATCAATACAGCACCTTCTTTCTTTTTAAACAAATCTAACATTACCGATTTCTCTTTGGAGTTTTCATAATCCATAAGTCTAAATGTATGTTTAGAATTTTGTTTTATAAAATTAGTAAATGCATAAGATCCAGTATGTATAACACCACGCTGACCTTTATGTTTAGATATAATCTGATCTAAGATTTCTACAACTTTAGGTAAACTTTTTTCTCTTTCTCTAAACGAAAGCTTATGTCTATTAACAAATACAATAGGAGATTTATCATAATTAAACACATTGTCCATTCTGATAAACTTAGCGTTCTTAATTCCCATTATCTTAACAAATGCCTTAGGATCTCCAATAGTTGCACTCATAAAAACTTTAAAGTCAGCCTTCTCATGTAGATATTTATTAATCATTAAACTTTCTTCTACACACATGAATTTTGCTTCATGTTCGTTTTGATCTAAAACCATTTTATCAATTCCAACTTCTTTGATCAAACTTAAATAATCTTCAACTTTACAATGAACGTCCTTAAGTCTATCAAAATGTCCAAATGAAGTTTGCCAATCTTTTGGTACTCCAGTATTTCCGTATCTTCTTTTAGCTAATTTATTAGCAATCTTTCTGACTTTACCAAAACCGTGCAATATTCTTTCAAATTCACTCATAGCCGAAAACACATCATGTTTGTCACCTGACATCATTTCATTTACAAGATGTTGTATTTTATTTTTTGTATATGTGGCTTCTTGAAATCCTTGCTTACTTGCAAATCTATTTAAAGTTACCATTTTGTCTACAATAGTTTGATCTATTCTAGGGCTAAAATGACTTTGAACTATATCGTCAACTCTATGTGCTTCGTCAAAGAAAACAAAATCACGTTGTTCAAATGGCACTGTTCTTTCTTCTTGTTCCATTTTGGCCTCAACATAATTTCTTTGAATTAACCAAAAAGAATAATTTAATAAAGAGATAGGTTGATCTATCGCTCTTCGTCTATTTTGAAGATATTCACATGATCCATAACATGATAAAGATTCTGCTTGTTCATATCCCATTCCTTTTAGTTTACAATCTCCGAGGGAAAATGGCAGACCATTAACAGAACATTCATAATTATCAACTCCCTTAATTGATGGCCATCGTAATCCATATTTATAAAAGTCAGACTCATATTGATCCTGGAGACTCAGGTCACTAGTTACCATATAGCCTCTATTACCAAGTTCTTTTAATACATGTGCTGACCACATAGCTATAAGTGATTTACCAGCACCAGTGGGTGCATCAATGACTAATGTTGATTTTGGATCCTCTAAATATGTTTCACATATCTTAGTAACAATTTCTCTTTGTCCTTTTCTAAATGTAAAAGATTCTCCAAATACATTTTCGTCTAATGTTTTTTGAATAATTTGATCTATAGATCGTTCCAACATATAACTTCATTTACTTCGATACCAGCTTTCTTTAATAATTCTACTCCGCCCATATCTCTATAGTCTTCTGAATAAAATACTCGCTTAATACCTGATTGAATAATTAATTTTGCGCAGTCAAAGCATGGACATGTGGTCACGTACATATCTGCACCCTCAGAAGAAAGTGTAGATTTACTGATTTTTGCCAACGCATTTGATTCTGCATGCAATACTTCTCGTTTAGTTACCTCTTTAGAACAACAAACACCTTCACATTCATATCCCTTCTCTATTAGAATTTGCATATGATCAGGATTGTCTACATATCTGATTTGTTCCTCTTCACAGTCATTATCAAAGTCATATGGCGTACCATTGTAACCCGTTGATATAATCTGAGTATCTTTTACAATAATACATCCAACGCGTCTACGTTTAGCGTAAGATAATTTGGCTATTTGGTAAGCCATTTGCATGTATATTAATTCTACTGGAATTCTAGGCATATTGTCTCTTAAATAAAAAGGGTCCATGTATTATACATGAACCCTTTAAAAAGTTTAATCCGATGATACTTGGATTATTTTGCTTCGTACATTTCTTTAAGCTCATCAATCTTTTTATTATAAGCTTCTTTAATACCGTTTAGACATGCTTCGTACATTTCTTTAGTAAGTCCTTCTCCATGTATCTCAGCGTTCGCATCTTCTGCTGATTGAGCAACTAATGTTGCAGCTAATGTTGCGTTTTCTTTAAGGTATGATTCTACAGTGTGGTCAGGATAGTCATCTTTGTCATATTCACATGCTTCTTTGACGGCAGATTCATATGCCTCTGTCATCATTTCTGAAACCGCTTTTGCAACCTCTTCAGTTTCTTCTGCTTCATTAGTTGATTCCGAAACTGCACTTAATATACGCTTAATTTTTTTTCTATAACTTCCTAGTGCTTTATCTAATTGGGCATCTACTGTATAGAATGATTTTAACTGAGGTGTGTCTTCTAATGTCATTTCAATTTCTGTACGAACATCATCCACAGAATCCATTGCCGAATTGAATTTTTTTTCAAAATCTTCATCAACCTCTTCAGCCTCTTCAACTTCTTCAGTTTCTTCAGTTTCCGCTTCTTTTTCGTCTTCGTCTTCTTTT